>Ga0326728_10004685_pt1 | contig 39931 bp, 33 predicted proteins | sample MB3enrmetagenome_FD_207602 | JGI IMG/M metagenome (GOLD analysis project Ga0326728, IMG submission 207602) | Lab enriched peat soil microbial communities from McLean, Ithaca, NY, United States - MB31MN | ecosystem: Environmental > Terrestrial > Soil > Wetlands > Peat | place: USA: New York... | reverse complement strand
GGCGCCGGCTCCGCCTCCGTTGAGGTCGGCGGCGACCGAAGCGGTCCCCCCCGCCGTATAGTAGTTGGAAGCCGGGGTGAGCAGGAGCGTCGGGCTCAGGACCTTGGCGCTCGCGTAGCTCTCGAATGCCTGGGTGGCGTTCGCAGCGTACACCCAGACCTCGATGGTCGCCGAGGCCATCGCCTCGGTGATCGGGATCGCCAGCGTGCCGCCGCTGAGGGTCGAGTTCAGCGTCCCCTCCGCGTAGGTGACCGAGTTCGGCCCGGTGGCCGACCAGGCGACCGGCACGACGGGCCCGGTCCGAGAGACGTTGGTCGACCCCACGGCCCAGGTCGCGATCGCCGTGTCGCCGACGTAGTAGTTGGTCCGGTCCAAGGTGACCTGCACGAAACCCGAGGAGGGGCTGCCTCCCGTGAGGCTCCAGGTGTCGTTCGCCCAGGAGGTCCAGAGGTAGTGGGTGCCGGCCCCCGGGACGCTCACGGTGAAGTTGAGCGCGTTGAACCGGGGGGACTGGGTCTGTCCGACGAACGGCGGAGACGTCGCGAGGAAGGTGAACCCGGCCTCGCCCGTCGCGTTGGTCGTGAGGGACGTCGGCGCGCCCGCGGGGGTGACGTGGGCCGTTCCGTTCCAGTAGGCGACCGTCACGGGAAGCCCGGGGATGGGGGTGAAGGTGAGGTGGTACAGGGCGCCCGCTTCGACACAACCGGCGATGACCGTGCCGGTGGCGAACGTCAGGTCGTTGACGAGGTCGCAGGTCGGAGGCGCGGGGGTGAGCCCGGTACCTCGGATGGTGAGGCCCCCGACGTCGACGGAAAGGTTGACGCTGGCGTTCTCCGCGAGCTGGCCACTGACGTTCGTGACGGCGTAGACCTCGAGGTGGATCTGAGTGACCGGCGTGGTGTTCGCGGGCACGATGCCGGACCAGGAGCCCTCTCCGGAGCTCGTGGGGGTGAGCGCTAGGTTGCCATGCGCGAAGAACCCTTGCACCGTGCCGTTGCCGGTATAGCGGCCGGTGATCGTGACGTTCGTCGCCCGTGTGTAGAGGGTGGCGTCGTTCGCGACGCTGGGCAACGTCCAGAAGACCGTGATCGGCTGGCCGGGGAGCGTGGCGCCGGTGCCGACCGACGTCGAGGCGGTGATGGTGTAGACGAAGACCGAGATCGGCACGTAGAAGGAGCCCATCCCCGGGGCCGAGAAGTTGACGACCCAGTGCCCGCCGTACGGGAGCGAGGCAGGGAAGGTGTAGGCGACATCGGCCCGGTAGGAGTTGAACGAGAAGGTCGTGGTGTTCAGGATCGCCTCGTAATGGAACGCCGGGGTCGCGACGCTGTCCCGGGCGGCGCTGGGATCCGTGATCGTGACGTTGACGGCATGGTCCAAGGTGTCGGTGACCGAGAAGTACAGGGTTCCCCCCACCGACTGACCCGGGAAGTACGACGTGGTCGGGGCATCCAGCCCGTTGTACGTCGCGTACGCTATGATCGCCGCGGGACGGGCGGCCTCCCGGGCCGACGACCCGGAGGCCTGCGTCGGGCCCGCGTGCACTACGGCGGAGGCAAGAACCAGCGACGTCCAAAGGACGACGGTCACGGCAACGACTAACCCACGGTGCGCCATCGAAAGGGCCTCGCCGGCCCGGCTATAAAACGCCCCTCGGCCACACGCAGGGGAGGCGTGGGAAGGACGGGTCGGGCGGCCGTGCCGTTCCCATCGTCGGGCGGAACGGAGCGCGACCTTCGGGTCAGTCCACGATGAAGAGCGTGGCCCCCGTTTCGGTGGACGACCGATGCGGCGGATCGCCGTCCCCCGCGATGTAGACCATCCCCTCACGGATCCTGTGGACGGCTCCGCCTTGGTGCTCGGAAAGGAACTCCCCTCGAACGCAGAGGACGATGTGCCCCTTGGTGCACCAGTGGTCCGCCACGTACCCCGACGAGTACTCGACCATCCGGACCCGCACCTCACGATCGAGAAAGCTTCGAGACCGCGCGGTTCCCTGGGTGCCGGCACGCTCTTCAATCGGGATGGTGGTCCAGTCGACCGCGGCAAACGGCAGGCTTTGCAACCGCATAGCCCCCAACACGACCGCTGACGAATAACGCTGAGCTCCGTTGCCGTGGGCACGGAGGCTTGAACGGGCCCTGGTGGTGGGACTCAACTCGGATCGCAGCTCCGCCGTCGCGGTCGACGCGAGTGACCGGTTGTGCTCAACCGGAGTTGAACCCAGCGCCCGCGGATAGGGCGGTCCGACCATCCCGGCGGGGCCAGCATCGTGCGCATCTTCGGCCCCATGGGGCAGGGCCGTACCAGCGACAAATACTCCGAACACGTGAGCCCACCCGTGGTCGACGGATTTCTCCGGGTGGATTCCGTCACCAAGCGGTTCGGGAACATTGAGGCTCTCTCGAACCTATCGGTCGAGCTGAGCCCGGGAACCATCGGCCTGGTAGGACCCAACGGCTCCGGCAAGACCACCCTGCTGCGGCTCCTGATGGGCCTCCTGGTGCCCGATTCCGGAACCCTCAGCGTCCTCGGGCTCGACTCCCAGCGAGCCCCGTTGCAGATCCGGGAGCTCGTGGGCTACATGCCCGAGCACGATTGCCTGATGCCCGATCTGACCGGGGTGGGGTTCGTCGCCTTCATGGCCCAGGTGAGCGGCCTTCCTCGAGAAGCGGCGATGAGCCGGGCGCACGACGTGCTGCAGTTCGTGGGTCTCCGTGAGGAACGCTACCGGAAGATCGGGGAGTACTCGACCGGGATGCGGCAGCGGATCAAGCTCGCCCAGGCGATCGTGCACGATCCGCCGCTCTGCTTCCTGGACGAGCCGACCTCGGGGCTCGACCCCGCGGGACGCGAGGAGATGCTCGGTCTGATCCGGTCGCTCGCGAAGCTCGGAGGCCACAGCTTCGTGCTCTCGACCCACCTGCTCCCGGACGCCGAGGGACTGTGCGACCAGGTTCTCATCCTGAACGCCGGCCGACGGCTCGCGGCGGGTCCGGTGGCGCAACTGCTCGCCGACCAGCAGGCCCGGACCGTCGTCCGCGTCAAGGGGGATGTCGCTCGCTTCGTCTCGGCGCTCTCGGCGAAGGGGCTCTCCGTTCGGCGGAACGGCGAGGACATCCTCGTCTCCTTGCCCGGCGGGGACACCCGCCCGGTCTTTCAGGCCGCGGTCGAGACGGGATCCCAGGTGCGCCACCTCGGGCGCTCGGTCGGCACCATCGAGGACCTGTTCCTCTCGCGCCTTCAGGAGCCTTCCCCGGGGGGATCCGCGTGAGCATCAGTGCCCCGCGATACGCCTCGGTCCCGGTGCCCCACGAGGGACGCGGGTATCGGATCCTGGCGGTGATGCGCCGGGAGTTCGTCCACCGGGCCGGATCGAGCACCTTGCTCCCGCTGGCCCTGCTGTTCACGGTTGTCGTGGCCACGATCCTCGTGGAGGGGTTCTTCGCCGCCTTCGTCGGCGGCCTGACCCGGGCCGACATCGAGTCGGCGTTGGAATCCCTGCCCTGGCCCTTCCTCGTCCTGATCGTAGCGACCTCGGCGGGCGCCGGCACGCTGGCCGAGGATATCGGCAACCGCTCGATCACGCTGTATCTCTCGCGGCCGATCCATCTCGGTGACTACCTCCTGGCCAAGGCCGCGGCGTGCGGCGCGTGGCTCCTCCTCGCGACGGCCGTACCCGGGCTGGCCGGGGTCGTGATCGTCGGCCTGCTGGGCTATGCCTCCCTCGTCACGGCGCTCGGGGCCGCGGCGGGATTCCTCGCCGTGGGGCTCGTGGCCAGCGTGTTCCTCACCGGTCTCGCGTTGGCCCTCTCCTCCCTCACCAGCCGGAGCCTGAACGCCGGCGTGGCCATCTTCGGGCTGGTCCTCTCGCTGTACATCGGGGTCTCGGTCGTATCTGCGGTCACCGGGAACCCCTACGTCCGGTACGCGAGCCCGCTCACCGACCTCCACAGCGTGGCCTTGGGCTCGTTCGGAGTGACCGGCGCGCCCACGGACCCCATCGGCTCGGCGGTCGGCCTCCTCGGCGCGGGTGTGCTGCTCGCGCTCCTGGCCGAGTGGCGGCTCAGCCGGATCGAGGTGGTGGGCGAATGAGCGCCGTGGTCGAGGCGCAGAGCCTTACCAAGCGGTACGGGGAGGTCCTGGGCCTCAACGGTTTCACCGCGACCTTCGGCCCCGGGATCACCGGCCTCGTCGGCCCCAACGGGGCCGGAAAGTCCACGCTCTTCCGCCTGCTGGCGGGCCAGCTCAAGGCCGATGCGGGGACGCTGAAGCTCCTGGGCCGATCGGCCTGGGGCGAGGGGGAGTTCCGACGACGGGTGGGATACTGCCCCGAGCCGGCGGCCCTCTTCGAGTGGATGACCGGGCAGGACTTCGTCACCACCCTGCTCCGGGTCGACGGGTTTTCCCGGGCGGAGGCCGGGCAGCGTGCGGACCGCGCGCTGGAGGCCGTGGGCCTCCAGCAAGCTCGTCACCGGAGGCTCCGGGCCTACAGCAAAGGCATGCGGCAGCGCGTGAAGCTCGCCCAGAGCATCGCCCACGATCCCGAGCTCATCCTGCTGGACGAGCCGTTGAACGGAGTGGACCCGGTCGGACGCGTGACCCTGATCTCGCTCCTGCAGAGGCTCCAGGGGTCCGGCCGCCACATCATCGTGAGCTCGCACGTCCTCTACGAGATCGAACGGCTCACCGACCAGATCGTGATGATCTCGAACGGCCGCGCCATCGCCGAGGGGGACCTCCATCGGATCCGCGACCTGATCGATGCCCACCCCCACGTGATCGACCTCGAGACCCCCGATCCCCGGGGTCTCGCCCGCCTCCTCGGGTCCTGGGAGGACGTCGTCTCCATCGAGTTCCCCGGTCCGCAGCGCCTGCGCGTGCGCTCGACCTCGCCGGAGCGATTCTATCAGGCGCTCCCCGAGCTGGTGGTCCGCGAGAAGCTGGCGGTCCGGGGGGTCCGCAGCGCGGACGACAACCTCGACGCGGTGTTCCGCTACCTCTCGGAGGGCGGCCGATGAGCCGGGAGCTGGCTCGCCTGGCCGCCATCACGACCTTCTCGGTGCGCGGGAGCCTCGGGGGGTTCCGGGCGCTGGGGCTCGCGGCGTTCGCGGCGATCCCCAGCCTGATAGCCTTCGCCGTCGTGTCGGCCCACCCTGTGCCCCACGCCCTCTCCGACGCGGTCGAGGGGCTCGTGTCGAGCCTCACGATCCCGATCGTCGCGATGGTGATCGTGCTCGTCATCGCCGTGGGCCAGTTCCGGAACGAGATCGACGCCGAGACGCTGGTCTACCTGTCGGATCGGTCGGTCGCTCGTTCCACGATCGTCGCCGGAAAGTACCTCGGCGCCGTGGTCGTGAGCCTCCTGTTCGTCCTCCCGGCCGCGCTCGTGCCCCTCGCGATCGCGGCAGGGGGCGGCGGGACCCCCTACCCGGTCGCGGTCCCGGTCGCCGTGGCAGGGGCGACCGCCCTGGCCGTGATGGTCTACGTCGGGTTCTTCCTGCTGCTGGGCCTCGTGAGCCGATATGCGCTCCTCATCGGCCTGCTCTTCGGGTTCGTGTGGGAGGAACTGATCCCCTTCCTACCGGGCGACGCTCCTCGCTTGACCGTCGTCTACTATCTGCGAAGCTTCCTCGCGGGCGTGCTCACGAACGGACCGCTCAGCGGGTACTCGCGCGGCGTCTCCGTGATCGCCGCCGTCGCCACTCTCCTCGTGGTGACGCTGGTGCTGGTCGCCGCGGCCGCGGTCTTCTTCCGGACAATCGAGACGGCGCCCGAGCGCGAATCCGCCTGAGGGGACCTGCGAGCACGGTCGAGTCGGCGGCCGGTGGTCAGCTCAGATCGTCACGGGACGGGCTCGCCAACGTGGAGGGGAAACCCACGGGCCGAAGGGGTTCGCTTGGTGTTGCGAGCAACGTGCCCGTGGGCGTCCGCGGGCGCGGCTGGTCCGCTCCGGGCCGAGGGGGTGGCCCGGAGCGCCTCGTCGGGACGGCCCTAGAGGATGTAGGCCGCCCCGGCCCGGTCGGAGCCCTGCGGCGATTCGAGCGGCGCACCAAGGACGACCGTGTGGTTCGCGATCGCCACGGAGTACCCGAGCTCGGTGTTGTTGGAGATGTCATCGGCCGGGAACGCAAGATACGCGGCGTCGGTCTGGAGACTGAAGCCGTAGACGTTCCCGCTGTCGTCGTGGAACCCGAGGTGTGGGAACGATGAGTTCTCCCCCAGCGCGCTGACGATGGCTGTGATCCCGGCGACGCCCACCGCGGAACCGAACTCCCCGTCCGGCTGAGGGTTGGGACTCACCAGCGTGGACGTGAGCGAGTCGGGCCCGAGGGTATAGACGTAGACGTTGCCGGCCGCGTCGACCCCCGAGGCGTTCTCCCCGGGCGCGCCTACGATGGCGGCGTTCTGGTCGATCCCGACGGAATACCCGTAATCCCCGGAAGGTCCCGGGTTCGGGCTCCGGAGCGCGAATGAGGTGATCCCGCTCTGGAGGTTCAGGATCCAGGCCCCACCGGCGGACGAGTGAGCCGGGCTGCTCGAGTTGAGGCCGGGGGCGCCCACGATCCCCATCGTTCCGTTGATCGCGGTCGAGTAGCCTACGAAGGCGTCCGGCTGGGAGGTGGGCTGGAACGCCGAACCGCACGCGCCGGTCGTGGCGTTGCAGGCGAAGACGATGCCCGCGAAGTCGTCGTAGTACGGTGCTCCGACGAGCAGGGTCGACCCGCTCAGGGCCACGGAGAACCCAAAGATGCTCAGGTTGGCCGCATAGGCCGACGGCATGGAGACGTTCTGGACGACCGAGCCGGTGGCGGCGTTGAAGACCCAGACGTTCCCGATGGCGGCGTGGGCCGGGGTCCCGAAGGTGGGCGCACCGACCGCGACCAGGTTGCCGCTGACCGAGACCGAGTAGCCGAAGTAGGCTCCGCCCTCTCCCGAGGGGTCCGTCAGCACGATCTCGGTGTTCGTCACGGTGTTGAGGACCCAGACCCCCCCGGAAGAGCCACCGTTCGGGGCGCCGACGACGACGTAGGGCCCGCTCGTGGCCACGCTGAACCCGAAGTCCTCGCTCTCGAGGGGGTGCGCACCACCCGAGAGCGTCAGGGCGGGGCTCTGGAACACGTAGGTGTTCCCGTTGCTATTCTGACCCTCACCCGGAGCGCCGACGATGAGGTTGCCGGCGGAGACCGCGACGGACCAGCCGAACCCGCCCCCATGCGTAGGCGCGGGGCTGGTGAAGGTCGCCGTCTCGGCCATGCCGAGGCTCGTCGAGAACAGAACCGCCTCGCCGGAGTCCGCGCCATCGGAAGCGTTCTGGAACGGGGATCCGACCGCGAGCCTGGCGCCCCCGATCCCCAGCGCGACGGACCAGCCGAACATCGCTTCGTACTGAGGATGGGGTGACGTCAGTACCGTTTGTGCTCCGGTCGCCAGGTTGTACTGGAAAACGGTGCCGCTCCACACGGGATCCGCATGGGCCGGTCCGTCGCTCGCGGGGTCGCCGATCACCGCATCGTTCCCCACCACCGCGACCGAGTATCCCAAGCCCGTGTTCCCCCACGGCGCCCCGCCCGAACTGACCGGCCAGGGGGAGGTGAAGTTCCGGATCAGGTAGCCGGTCCCGGCGTTGAATTCGTACGCAACTCCGGCGTCCGGGACGGATCCCACGTTCTCGTTCGGCGCTCCGACCAGCACCGTCGGCCCGTTGATCGCCACCGAGTAGCCGAACAGTGCACCTGTGGCCGGCGCCGGGCTGGAGAGCACACTGGGCAGCCAGCTCGGTCCCGTGAAGATGTAGGCGTGGCCGGCCGCGGTGAACGTCGAGATGTTGTCCGTCGGAGCGCCTACCACCACGGTGTTACCCCAGGTTGCGACCGACGAACCGAAGGCTCCGGACCACGGGGTGTTGGGGTCGTGGAGAGTGGTGATCAGCGCGAGGGTTGCGGCGTTGTAGACGTATACCGCGCTGACGCCGTTGGGGACGACGTCGGTGGGAGCACCGATGACCAGGAGCGTCGAGGACAGGGCGACCGACACCCCGAACTGCGAGTAGCCATAGGGGTTCGGGTTGGCGATGGTGGTGGACACGCCTGTCTGCACGTCTTCCACCAAGACGGCGCCCGCGGCGTAATCCGAGATGGTGGAGATCCCGGGCATCCCGATGGCCACGAGGGGCCAGGACGAAGCCACGGAAACCCCGGCAATCGCGCCGAGCTGCGGGCCGGGAATCGCCCGAGGGGCGGGTGGACCGCTCACGAGCGACGCGGGGTCCGCCCCGCTCCCCGAGGAGGGCGCCGAGCTGGCATGCGCGGCCGACGCTCCCGCGGTGGTCGAGATGGAGACCACCAGGCCCACGGCGAATAGTGTGCCCGCCAGCACCGCGACCACCGAGGCGTACTTCGAGTTCCATCGAGGGACGGTCCGAAACAGTCTGCCCATGTTCGTCGTTCTCCGTGGCGGGTCTCGCACTCTTGGTGGTCTATCTGCGCTTGGTTCGTACTCTTGATAGACCTATAGACCCGCCTCGGGCGAGCACCTAACCCGGGCATTGGCGGGGGTCGTCCCGAGCTGGCCTCAGGATTCGCTGAGGGTGCAGAGGAACGCGCTTTCGGAGGGGAAGGAACCCGCCTCCGGCCGATGAGCCGACTCTATCCACGTCAGCATAGGCGCGTTCGTCTGTCGGACCGGGCAGGCGATCTGAGGCGGTGGCGCCGAGCGACCCTTCGACCAAGCTCTGTCGAGCCCGGTGTCACGGCCAGGAAAGCTGGGTCGTCCGAGAGAGGAGCGCGCCTCGTTCCTGACCAAGTCTTTTCTACCCACACGCGCATTCCTACATGGGCCGGCCGATGGCCTTCCGCGACTCCCCTATCTCGTGCCTTCCCGTCGTCTGCGTGGCCGTGTTCCTCGTGCTCTCCGCGGGCCTCGCCTTCGCCGGTTCTCCAGCTAAGGGCTCGCTTCCTCGATCGGGCGAGGACGCTGCTGCGCCGAGCCTAGCGACCGCCCCGGCCCGGGATCCCGCCGCGATCGCCCCATCCCCTTCGGGATTGGCCGGTCCGGGCGCGGTGCCGGCCGTAGGAGGGCCGGCCGCCGCCCAGACCCCCGCGCTCGTCAGGACGCCTCCCTTCGGCGAAGGTGCGACCCGGGCGTTCATGACGAGCTCGACGTCCGTCCTTCTCAACGGCACGGACGTTCCCGGCAACTTCCGTGCCAGCCCTGACCTGGCCGCGTCCAACCTGGTGGTCGACCCTAGCCGGGGGCTCCTCTTCGGCGTCGGCAACGGGGAAGGCAACGTCAGCGTCATCAGCGAGAGCACGAACGAGGTCGTGGGGAACATCCTGCTCTCCAACAACCCCACGGCCTCGGCCTTCGCCTACGATCCGGCGCAGCGCGAGGTCTGGGTGGGGGAGAGCTACTGCAGCTTCCCGTTCATGGGGTATTGCTTCCTCTACGGGGGGATCCTCGTCGCGCTGAACGAATCCAACGACAGCACGGCGAGCAGCCTGTACGTCGATGCCCCACCTTGGGGGCTGGTGTACGACGCCGGCCAGGGAGAGCTCTTCGCGAGCCTCCCGGACCTCAACGAGGTCGCCGTGGTCAACGACACGACCGATTCCCTGGTGACCGAGATCCCCGTGGGAACGAGTCCCCACGGGATCGCCTACGACCCGCAGCTCGGCGAGCTGTTCGTCGCCAACGCGGGCTCCCACAGCGTCTCGGTGATCGACGCTACGACCAATCAGGTGGTGGCCGACGTCCCCGTCGGGACCCAGCCGGGCCCGGTCGCCTTCGATCCGGCCTCGGACGCGATCTTCGTGGTCAACCAGGGAACGGACAACGTCAGCGTCATCGCGGCCGCTACGGACGGCGTGGTGGGCAACATCTACGTGGGGATCGCCCCGGACGGCGCGGCGTACGACCCGGCCACGAACCAGCTGTTCGTCTCCAACGCGAACTACACCTGCGATAACGTGAGCGTGGTCGACGCGGCGACGTACCAGGTCACCGGGTCCGTGGGGGTCGGCTTCGACCCGGTCGGCGTGGCCGTGGACGCCGCCCGCGGCGTGGTCTACGTCGCGAACTGGTACTCGGCCAACCTGACCGCGATCTCGACGGCCACCGACACCGTCTTCGCCAACGTCACGATGGTGACGGAGCCCGATGCCGTGACCTACGATTCGGCGAAGGGCGAGATCTTCGTGGGGGATTGGTACCAAGGCGTCGTCGACGTCCTCTCCGAGACGACCCATCGGTTGCTCACGACCGTTCCCGTGAGCGGCGGGCCGTGGGACCTGGCCTACGACCCGGCTCAGGGGGAGGTCTTCGTCTCGAGCGACTATCCCCCGACGGTCTTCGTGATCAACGATACCACCGACACCGTGGTCGCCAGCACCTCGGTCTACAACGGGAACCTGTGGGACTACGGTCTGACGGGACTGGCGTACGACCCTGCGAAGGGCGAGCTGTTCGTGGGGAACGGCACGGGCCCCGCCACCAGCGTGGCGATCCTCAGCACGACGACCGACCGGGTCCTGACGAACGTCCAGGTCGGGGACCAACCGACCGCGTTGGCCTACGACCGGGCCAAGGGCGAGGTCTTCGTGGCGAACAGCGGCTCGAGCAACGTCAGCGTAATCAACGACACCACGGACCGCGTGGTCCGGAGCATCACCACGGAGGGCGGCCAGGGGGCCCCCGACGGGATCGTCTACGACCCGCTGAAGGGCGAGATCTTCGTGGCCGACCAGTACACCTCGAACGTCACCGTGATCAGCGATTCGACGGACCGCGTCGTGGGGAAGATCGCCGTCGGGACGCCCTCCCAGTTCATGGCGTTCGACCCGGCGGACCGGGCCATCGTGGTCACCCACCCCGGAGACTACAACGTCAGCATCATCTCGGACCTGACCGACCACGTCGTCCAGACGGTCGCGGTCGGGTACGACTCCACGGACGCCGCTTACGATGCCCGGACCAGCTCGATCTACGTCACGAACGCGTACCAAGGGACCGTGTCCATCCTCACGCCGGTGGACGTGGAGTTCCGGGCGCTGGGCCTCCCGGCCGGGTCGAACTGGTCGGTGTCGGTCGGCGCGCCCACATGGACCCAGCAGAACACCACGGGGCCGTCCACCGGGGTCCTCCTGTTCTCCGTCCCCTATGGTCGGCTCAGCTACTCCATCGCCGCGCCCCCGGGCTACGGGATTAGCCAGGTGACGGGGCCCGGCGGACCGAGCTTCACGGCGGACACGATCCTGGGTCCCACGGTCCTGACGATCCACTTCGCGCCGCTGGAGAGGGTCGACTTCTTCGAGTTCGGGCTTTCTTCCGGGACCTGGACCGTGACGATCGACGGGCAGACGGGCACGAGCCCGGCTCCGTTCGGGATCTTCTTCGTGCTGCCGAGCGGCGTCTACTCGTTCCACGTGGGGACTGAGCCGGGGTACAAGACGTTCACAAGCCTGTGGCGAGTGGTCCTCCATGCGCCCGTGGTCTTTGTGGACGTGAAGTTCGTCCCTTACCACCACCACGTCACGCTGTACTCGCCGACGGCGCCGAACCTCGTGGCGCCGAAGGTGGCCCGCGGGGACCTGGCCGTCCAGCGGCCGCCGTCGTAGCGGTCCTCGCAGCACCTTGCGCCGGCGTTCTCGGCTTGGCTCTTCCGGAAGGCCTGGCCCTTGCCGGAAGTGGCGTTCGGGGGCCGTCCTTGCCTCGGCCGGATCGCCTGCGAGGCGGGGGCGAACTCACAGGACCGGGTCCGACCGTTCACCTCACGGGACGAACGGTCGTGGGCGCAGGACCTCTGCGACCCTCCCTTTCGCAGTCGCGGCCCCGTCCTCCGTTGGGTCAGCGAACGGGATGGACGAGTCGGGTTCGAGCAACCCTGATATACAAGCGACGGGGCCGCCTTTGCCATGCAATCGGGTACGGCTACGTCTGGAGCCCCTGCGACGACCTCGCTTCCGCCCCCGCCCTCTCGCAAGGGCGGCTCGGGGGGAAACCTCGCCACGCTACTGGCGGCGATCGCCCTGGCCCTCGCCGTCGTAGCGGTGGGCGTGAGCTTCGTGGTCCCTGGCCCCAAAGGTCCAGAAGGCAGCGCGGGGACCGGGCCGGCGAACGTGACGTTCTTCGCGGTCGTGGGGTCCGACGGGGCGCTGGCGCGTGGATTCAACGCGAATTCCAGCTCTCAGACGGGGATCGGGGCGTACCAGGTCTTCTTCCTGGTCGACCTCTACGGCTGCACGTTCAACACGGCTCTCGGGACCACAGGGGACGGCTCGGAGCTCGCCGGTTCGGCCACGGCTACCCCGCTCGCGACCTCCGCCTGGGGCGTGGGCGTCTCCACCGTCAACGCCACCGGCGTGGCGACCAACGAATCGTTCCACCTCCTGGCGACCTGCCCCGGAGGGCTCTCCGCGGTCGTCAGCTCCAACGGCAGCTTCGTGAGCGGAGCGGGGGTCGAATCCACCCGGTTCGAGAACACGGGAGGCTACCAGGTCCTTTTCAACCAGGACGTGACCAGCTGCGCGTACATCGTGGGCCTGGGAACGTTCGGCGGCAGCCCGCCGCCCGGCTCGGCGACGGCCGCCCAGCGTGCCGGCCACACTAACGGCGTCTGGATCAACACCTACAACTCCGCGGGCGTGCGCACCAATGCCACGTTCCACCTCACGGTCTACTGTTAGGAGCTGGGAGACGAACCCGGTCCCAACCCCTTCCTTCTCGCTTCTCGGCAGCGCCGTGGCCGGGGAGCGCCGCCGGTAGTGCCATCGGGCGACCGCGCGGCGTCGGGCTGCCGGGCGTCTCCCCGGACAGGGGTCCCGAGCGCGGGTGATCGACTTACCTTCCGGACACGGTTGCGGAAGGCTATCCGGGCACGCAGCCACCTATGGCGGTCGTGTTCGAGGCGGTGCTCGCCACGCCCAGGGCCCAGACCGTCACCGTGTACCGCACGCAGCCGCCCGGAAAGAGCTGGTTAGGGGTCGGGAAGGTGTGGGTAACGCTCTGCCCGAAGCCGGGGCCGGACCCATCTCCGAAGCTCCAGAGGTAGGCGTAGGGCGGGATCCCGCCGGTCGCGGTGGCCGAGAAATGCCAGGCGATACCGTACAGGCAAGCCGAGAGGACGGACAGGGGACCGGGTGAAGGAAGGCACGCGATCCTTGCCGAGATCGAGACCGAGGTCCCGGAGAAGCCGCCGGAGTACGGTGCCGACCCGCCTTTCGAAGGGACCGCAGCGACCAATCCCGCGACCAGCACGATCGGGACGAGCACGAGCAACGCAAGGGGCAGCACCGGGCCGGCGAGGGCTCGGTCCGAACGGTGGAGCCGGACCCGTGTTCGAGACTGAGGCGTCACGCTCAGCCGCAATCCTTGGAGTCTCATCAGTCCTCCCTGCTCGACTCCGCGGCCTGGGGTCAGGACGACGTCGACGCCTACGGAGTGCACCGTCCCCTCTCCGTGAAGCACCTGACCGCTAGGGACCCCTACGCGACGATGATTGGATGCTGGGTCAGCTGCTCCGGACCACCAGGGCCGATGAGGTAGGTGTCTTCGATCTTGAACGAGCCCGCGCCCGGGATGGCGAGCGGGGCGTGCATCGCCGCGATCACCATGCCTTCCCGGAGGGCCATGCGCCGGTGCGGGATCAGGATGGTGGTGATCGGATCCTCTTCCACGAGCAGCCCGACCCCGTGGGCGAAGCCCTTCACGTAGTGGTCGGCGTAGCCTCCCGCGGTCAGCGCGGTCCCGATCTCCTCCTCCACGGATTCCAGCACCGTCCCCGGCCGAAGCTTCGGGGTGATCGTCTGGTAGACGGACCGCAGGGTCTCGAACGCTCGCTTCTTCTCGGCCGACGCGGACGCGGGAACGTAGGTCCGGGTCTCGTTGCAGTAGTAGTTCTCGGAGTCGCCTCCGATGACCACGGTCACAACCTCACCGGCGCCGATCCGAGCGCTCGCGCGCGGTTCCGCATGGATCCTGGGAACGGGGCCGGCGTTGACGTAGACATGGGGACGCTCGGACCCGTCCTTCATCATGGCGTAGACGGCCTCGGCCGCGATGTCCAGCTCGCTCACCCCAGGCGCGATCCGCCGCATCGCCGCTTCCATCCCGTTGTCCGTGACCTGGGCCGCGCGGCGGATCCGCTCGATCTCCGAGGCATCCTTGAGCATCCGCAGTTCCATGATCAGGGAGTGGACGTCCACGACCTCGATCTTGGGATTCAGCTTCGTGAACATGTTCCCGAAGAGCTCGAAGGCGTCCCTCTCGACGCTCATGTCCATCCCGATCTTGTGGAACCCGCCTTCCCGGATCACGCGGGTGACCCCCGGCATGAGCTCATCGATCCCGTGGTAAGGGACCACGTCCCGGATGCAGGAGCGTTCCAAGAACGCCGCCACCTCGTTCTTCGCGATGAACGCCACCGGCTCCCCCTCGGCCGGGATGACCAAGCCCGGTCGCAGCCACATCACGTCGGCGAAGTAGGTGAAGGAGGAGGCCGTCTTGATCATGGAGCCGTCGATCCCCTTGGCCTTCATCCGCGCCTGAAAGTCGGCGATCCGCTTCCGAGTCATGGCCCGCCGTGTCCTGTCGTCAATCGAAGAGAATCTATGATGATGTCTCCAGGACCGAGGGAACCGTTCTGGCCCCAGACCGGAGGCACCGGCCGGCCACTCGGGGACGCCCGGGCCCGACGGCTCATGAATAGAAAGGTTTGAGATGGGGGGAGTCCGACTCGCACCAATGGCCCCTGAGGCCCCGTCCCGGGCTTCGGCCGACGCGGCGGCGTCCCGAGCGGGTTTCGACCTCCTCCCTCATCTCGCCAAGTTCCTCGGCGAACCGCCCCCTCTGACGCTCCTGATCACCGGGGCCTCCGGCACGGGCAAGAGCATCCTCCTCCGAACGCTCCTGGCCCAGCTCCCGGGTCCCCGGGCCTACGTGGCCTATAGGGCGAACGCGGGCGGCTCCGCCGGAGAGCAGGCCTCCCCGGACGGACGGCCTGCCCTCTCGCTCCTCCTCGTGGACCCCGGAGCCGCTCGCCACGAGGAGCCCGATCCGGCCGCCGGGGAGCCGACCCCGCCTCCGTCGGCCTCCCCCGCGACACCCCCCGAGGGAGAGGCGCTCCCCCCGTTGCTCGCCGAGACCGTTTCGCGCCTGGCCACCAACGGCGGAGGCTACCTCGTCGTGGACTCGTGGGACCCGACCTCCGAGCAGGAGTTCCGGTCCCACGCCGCCGGCCCGGAGTCGATCCACGAGCTCTCCGCGCCCGTCGCCCTCTTGCTCGAGAGGTTCCGGCGGCTACCGCTGCGCGTGATCCTCGTGGTCTCCCCGGCCACGGACCTCGGCCTCGTTTCGACCGCCGACGGTACGGTCGAGTTGGGATGGGAGGAGGTCGAGGGCTTCCGTCTCCGGGTCGTGTCGATCCCCAAGCTCCGCTCGACGCCGCCGCCCGAGAGCCGCTACCTCTACGCCCTCGACGGCGGGCGCTTCTACTGCCCGCCGCAGTTCCCACCGGGGTTCCGACCCCCCATCGGCCCGCCCCATCCCGACCCCGCACCCGAGGAGGATTCGCTGTTCCCGGGCTCCCAGCCGTTCGCCGACGCCTTTGGCCGACTCCGCTTCCACGGGCTCACCGGCCTGGAGGTGCCGTCCCGGTTCCCCAGCCTCGTCGCCGACGTCTTCCTCTACCCGCTGGTCGCCCACACGATGGCGATCGGCGGCCGCGTCCTATGGATCCCTTCGCCGTCGAGCACTCCGCAGCAGATCATCGTCCAACTCTCCCGTTTCCTCCCGCCGGAGTTCCTGGGCGATCGGCTCCGAGTCGTCTCTCCCCAGGCCCCCGACCCCTCGATGGGCGCCCTGCGGTCCGTGGTGCTCCTGGCGCGTCGGACCCCGAGCGAGGGCGAGCTGGCCCCGAAGGCCAACCCCCTCTCGGCAGGTCCGATGTTCCCGGAGGCGTACCGGTTCCTGAGGGGAACCCTCGAGGGGCGGCCGTCGCTCTACGTGGTCTACCTGGACGGTCTCCGCGCGATCGCGACCATCACGGGGATCCCCCTGACCGTGGAGACGTTCCCGCTCATCATGGGCGGCTACACCCGCCTCCCGCGATTCCATGGCATCGGGTTCGGAAGGACCGACGACCCCCTGACCAGGGCCATCGAGGCCGGTGTCGATACGCACGTCCGCCTGATCGAGAAGTACGGTCGGAGCGTCCTCCTCGGGGTGCGTCCGAGGACGTCTCCGTTCCTTCTGGACTGGACGGACAAGACCGGTCGCTACGCCCTGGTTCCCATCAGGTGAAATCGGGTCCTCGGTGCGGTTCCGTCCCTTCGTGGCCCGGACCTGTCCGCAGATCCCACCGCTGGGTGCCTTCCCCGAGCCAAGGGGTAACTACCGAGACGGCTTCCGCCCAGGGGCAACCCTTGGAGGAACCTCCCCGCCTCATCTTCGACCGCCACGGCGAGGTGGGTGACGAGGACAAGGATGAGGATGTGCGGGACGAGGGGCCCGCCTGGGTTCCCGACGCTGCCGAGCAAGCTAGCCCGGCCACCGCTCTTGAGGATCAGCTCGGCGCCGTGGCTGTGCTCGGCGCCCTCCTGGTCGTGATGGGCACGGTCCTCCAGCTTTCGTCCTCATGGCCCCGCCTCACGGTGCTCGGCCTCGGCCTGGTCCTCCTCTTCGTGTGCCTCGTCCTGCTCGCCGTGGGCGCGAACCTAGGTCTCAAGACGGCCCTCTGGGCCGGCCTCGCGGTGCTGGTCTACCTCCTCGTGCAGGTCTCGTTCTGGCCGCACAGCTCGCCGCTGTGGTCGACCGTAACGTTGCAGGCGGCCGGGGCTGCCATCATGATCTTCGGCGTGGTGGTGGCGTGGAAGGCCTCTTCCCGCGATCCTGGGGAGTGAACCGGTGGGTCGGCCGCCGGCAAAGACCCCGCGCAGAAGACGTGGGCCTGGCCTCAGCGACCGCGGGTGCACCGGCCTTGAGGCCGGTCCGCGTCCCGCAACCTGTCAGGCCAGGCAATTCCGCACGCTGGTACTGTTCGAGCCGGTGCCTGCCAGGCCGATCGCAACGACCGTCACTAGGTAGGGCCCGCAACCCGGGAAGACGTGGTCCACGGTCTGCCCGTAGCCGGGGCCGGACCCGTCCCCGAAGCTCCAAAGGTAGACGTAGGGAGAGATCCCGCCGGTCGCGGAGGCGGCAAACTGCCAGGTGGCACCGGCCGTGCAGGCCGTGGAGCCCGACGCCAGATCGGCGACCGGTAGGCACATGAGCCGACGGGCGATCTCGACCGACGTCCCGGAGACGCCGCCGGAGGACGGTGCGGACCCTCCCTTCGAAGGGACCGCGGCGACCAATCCCGCGAGCAGCACGATCGGGACGAGCACGAGGACGGCAAGCGGCAGGACCGGGGTAGCGAGGGCTCGGTGGGAGCGGCGGAGTCGGACCCGTGGTCGAGGCTGAGGCGTCACGCCCGACCGCAACCCTTGGGGTCTCATCAGTCCTTCCGCCGCGTATCCCCCGCAGGGGGGCACCCTGCAGGCGTCCTGTCGCTGGAACCCCCTGGGGGCTTGCCCGTCCGTGTCACCGCGGCGGCTAGGCGGGAAGGACGTTGCAAGCCCGAACGATCGTGGCGTCCGAGCCGGCGCCCGCCAAGCCCATAGCCCAGACCGTCACCGTGAAGAACGCACACCCCGCCGGGAACGTGTGGTTGAGGCTCTGCCCGTAGCCGGGGCCCGACCCATCCCCGAAACTCCACAGGTAGACGTAGGGCGGGATCCCGCCGGTCGCGGCGGCCGAGAAATGCCAGGTGAGAACGACCGGGCAGATCATGACGTGAGAGTCCTGAGGAGGCCCAGGACTGCACAGGTCCCACTTGGTGATCGTGACCGAGATCCCGGGGACACCGCCGGAGCCCGGTGCGGACCCTCCCTTCGAGGGAATCGCGGCGACCAATCCGCCGACCAGCACGATCGGGACGAGCACGAGGACGGCAAGCGGCAGGACCGCGCCGGCGAGCGCTCGGTCCGAACGGCGGAATCGGACCCGTGGCCGAGGCTGAAGCGACATGCGTGCCCTCAACTCCGGGAGCCTCATGAGCTGTCTCGTCCGCCCGCGGCTCCGAGGAACTCCGTGGGGGCCCGGGCGATGAGGTCGTCCAAGAGGGCGGGAATGTCCTTCCGGACGGGGACGCCGTGCCCCGGAAGCAGCAGCTCGACCTCGAGCTTGCGCAGGACCTGGAGGGAGCGCACCGCTTGAGGGAGGTCCGCGGCGAACCGCGCCGCGGGCAGGGTCAGCGACCCGTTCCGCTCGACGACCGAGTCCCCCGAGAAGAGGATCCTGCGCTCCGGGTGGTAGAACGCGACCTCCCCGACCGTGTGCCCGGGCACGAACACGACCTGGAACGGCCCGACCATGTCGCCGTCGTTCAGCGGTCGGCCCACCGCGACCGGTCGTGGTTTGAAGAAGAGTCGGAAGAACAGGGGCGTCCTCGGATCGATGCGCCCCTCCACGAACGGGGCGTCGGCCGAATGGCAGGCGACGAGGGCCCGGCTGTCCCGCTGGAGCCGGGCCGCTCCTCGCACGTGGTCGACGTGCTGATGGGTCAGCAGGATCGTCCCGACCTTGTCGAGGCCCACGTCGGCCCGGGCGAACGCCTTGCGGACGGGCTTGCCGCTCCGGGACATCGTCGTGTCGACCAGGTAGGTCCCGGACGGGTCCTGGAACACGTAGGCGTTGACGAAGCCGCCGTCGACCCGACCCACCCCGTCGTCCACAGGGACGCCGATCATCGATCCGCCCGGCCCTCGGGAGCGCTCCCGATTAGTTGAACTCGCGGGTCCGGGCGGCTCCCGGCCCCGGGTGTCCCGGGCGAGGCCGTCGTGGGCGGGGACCTGGGTCCCGACGGAGCCCCGCGCAGGCCCTACGGATGGGCCCCGTTGCCCAGATTCTCGCGGTAGAACTCGAGGACCCGCTGCCAGGCGTCGCGAGCCGCCTCGGGCTGGTACATCGGACGGGCGTCGTTGAAGAAGGCGTGCCTGGCCCCCGGATAGACGTGGTACCGGAACGATTTCCCGGCCTTCTTCATCGCCTCGGCGAACAGCGGGACCTGCCCGGTGATACCGGTATCCTCCTCTCCGTAGAGCCCGAGCACGGGGGCCCGGACCTGCGGAACGCTCTCCAGCGGCGGGCTCTGGCCGTAGAAGATGACGGCCGCCCTGAGGTCCGGGTCGACCGTGGCGAGTCGAGCGGACATCGCCCCACCGAAGCAGAACCCGACCGAGCCCGTGCGCCGGGGGTCGACGCGGGGATGCGCGCGAAGGTGGCGTGCGACGGCGAGGAGGTCCTTCGCGAACCCCGCCTGCACCGGGGGGCTCGAGACCTTGCCCAGCGCTCCGAGCACGGGACGGCGTGCGGGCGGCTGGGAGGCGGTGAAATCGGCGAACTTGCTGGGGTCCCGCCGCAGCCCGGCGGGCGCCTCGGCCAGCGCCTTCATGCCGAGAGCCACGTTCTCCGGCGAGAGGATGCTCTGCAGCTCGCCCGTGAACAGGTTGGGCGCGAGCGCCACGTACCCCTCCCGGGCGAACCGTCCGGTGACGTCCTGGATGTGGGCGTCGGGTCCGAAGATCTCGTGGATCACGATCACCGCCGGCCGGCGTCCCGCAGGCTCCTTCGGCACGGCGAGCCACGCCTCGAGGTCCCGGCCTTCCCCGGGAACCGTCACCTTCCGGGCTTCCGCCATGGTCCATCCCTGGGGAGGGGCTACCTCAATAATGTTGCGCGAGAGCACGACGGCGACGGGGGTGCGCCTACGCGTCTCAGGGGGACGTTGGTCCGCGGGGCTGCGGGTCAACGACCGACCCCGCAGAACGCAGCGGAACCGGCGGAGAGGCGCCACCGGGCGTCCCTCCGAATTCGTAGACCGCTCTTCGCTGAGCCTTCCAGCGCCTGGCCGGCCCACCTCCAGCCCGCCTGGGCCGTGTAGCTCAAGTCGTGGAAGAGGCGCGCTTTCCGCTCTTCGCCGCAGCGCGCGTTCGGGGCGGCGCCGCTCCTCGCGGGCCTCCTCAGGGACCCCGAGAAACGTCGCGGCGCGGGCGGAGCTAATATGGAACTGGGCTATGCGCTACCCACGAACCCGCGAGGGATATTCTCATCACGGGGCCAATGAGCATGGCGCCCGAACACTCCTACCGGACGAAGATCGAGGTCCTCCGAGATTTCCTGCGCGCGGCCCGGGAACCTGCCCCCAAGACCCGTATCATCGGCGCCGCGAACCTGAACCCGTCCTCTTTCCAGCGGTATCTGCGCCTCTGCGCGGAGAACCACCTCGTCACGTCCACCGCAGGAGGCTACGTCGCGACCCCCCGCGCGCTTCGCATCCTCGAGGCGATCGAAGGGGTGATCTCGAAGACCTCCGAGCTCGAGGGCGCCGTGCATTACTTCGAGCGCAGCGCGCAAGGGCGTCCGGCCCCTGGCGGGCACTACGGGTCCGCCCTACGCTACGCCTCCCGCGAGGCTTGGGGCGGGATCGTCCTGGGGTCCCCCGGCAAGCGAAAGGACCCCGGGGAGTCCGGGTACCTGAAGGCCCTGCCGGTCGACCCCGATGCCCGCCGACCTCGGGGTCAATCCCGTACCCTGCGGCCGGGCCCCGAGAAGGCGAGCGCCCGCCCCGCGCCTCGACGCGCCCGCCCGATGGCTCGCCGGGCCGGGAAGGCACGTCGCCGGGCGTCGGCGCGATCCCGGTCGGGTCGCTGACGCTCCCCGAGCCGGTCGGCTCCCACGGGCCCGAGCTCGGTCCCCCGTCTCGGCCGTGAACCCCATAAGCGGTTCCTTGCCGACACCTCGGCCGCGCGGATCGGTCGGCCGTCCGGTGCGCTCGGCTCCCTCCGTGCATCCGTCGTGCGGGGCCGGCCGAGAGGATTCCGCGCGTTGGTAGGGAGGAGAGCTCGCTATCGTCCGTACGAACGCCGGCAATGTCGGTCATAGGGTTATCTCTCCAGCCTCCTATCGAGAGACTGAGGAGCCGGAACCGTCCTAGGAGGCAACAAGGGCGGAAGATGGCCTGTCGGTTCAGTCGGAGCGATTCCCGAAGTCGTTCACGGAGGCGTGGATGCTCGGCCCGACGCGGACGGCAGGCGACCCGGTCCTGCAGGGATAGGTCCTTAGGTTCGCGTTCCGGGGGACGACCTCCGAGCGGCAGACCTCTCGTATGCCGGTCGAGAGGGTACGCGCCCCGAACGCGCGACCATGGCGAACTTTCTGCTGACGGGGGCGTCCTTCACGTGGGGAAGACCCACGTACTCCCACCCCGAGCCCACCATCTGGCGGGAGCCGACGCACAGCGAGGACGCCCCTTCCGCCCCGACCTCCTACGGGTGAGGGTCGCTTCGCCGGGCTGACGAGGACCGCGCCGGGACCGCCCGGGGGCGCGGCCGGGACCTAAGGTGAGCTCCGCCGGGGACCGCTCGGCAGCGCGAAGAGTTCGACTCGCTCCCCGAGCTCCTTCTTCAGGTCGTGGCGTCGAACGTCCGCGTTCAGGGCGATCTCGAACGGGCTGAGGTCGCGGAGGAAGCGGAACCTGTGGGCGGCCTCGGCCGCCTCGTGGTTCCAGCTGCGCCGGCGCGCCCGGCCGATCAGCCGGTCCAGGTCCGGCCACTCCCGGCGGCCCTGGGAGAGGACGGTGAGGATCCGGTCCGGGTCGAACGGCTCCCGGTCGCTCCACAGCTTGGCGACCGCGAGGAGGCGCACGAGGTCGGCGTCGAACCCCTTGTGGGCATAGCGGATCGCGTCGTACAGGTCGCGCTCGGTCGCCCGCTGCTGGATCGCCCTCAGCTTCTCGGCCAGCGCCTCCTCCACCCGGAGGCAGGGGATCTCGGGAGGGACGAACGGGAGGGCGGCGAAGTACGGCTGGGCGAGCGGGGCCCACCGGCGGGGCGGGAGGAGTGGTCTCTCGCGGTAGCTGATCTCGAGCCGGAACTGTCCTTCGTCCCATGCGTGGCGGTAGCGGACCTGGCAGGCCCAGTTGCGGCGTGACGTCCGGTACGGGTCGACGAGGCGGAACTCCACGCCGTGGAAACCGGGGACGAACGCCGCCTCGAGCTCCTTCTCAGGGTCCTCCGGAAGGCCTTGGTTCGTGAAGTCGAGGTCCTCGCTCAGGCGGCCGACGTCGCCGGTGACCATCGTGCGCAGGTACGTCCCGCCCTTGAACACCAGCCGGTCGAGGACCCCGCGCTCGGCGAGCGCGCCGAGGGCGTAGACGAGAACGATCTCCTGCTGCGCGAGGTGGAGGTCGACCCCCATCACGTTCGCGAACCGGTTGGCGACGTTGCGGGGGATCAACGGCTCTCCACCTCCGCGAACAGCTCTCGCTCGGGGACGTTGAGGATGAGGTGCCACCGGGCGTCGCGCGGCCCGGTCCGGCCGTACGTCCTCGGCGGGCCGAGGGGGACCCAGGGGTCCCCGGGCCGGGGCAGGAGCCGGCGGGTCCAGCGCTCCGGCGGGAGGACCGAGGGCCGGACCCGTTCGGCCAGGAACCCGAGCCGCAGGCCGAGGCTCTGCGAGCCGAGCCTTCCGAGGTAGGCGCCGAGCCGGGTCCACGCGAGCTGCGGCTTCGCCCGGGCGAGGACCTGCGCCGCGCCGGCGATCCCCCCCGCGAACTCCGGACGCGCGAGGCAGTCGAGGACGGTCCGCTCGGGGTCGCTCACGGCGAGGGTCAACCCCCGGCGCCGGAGCTCCGCGGAACCGAAGAACCTTCCCGGGGCGAGACGGACGATGCGGAACCGCGCGGGACCGGCGACGTGGACCGTCGTCCGGGTCGGGGTGACCAGATAGTACGTGCGACCGGGCCGGAGCATGAGACCCCAGAGCTCGGCTGCGGTGGCGAAGCCGAAGTAGTACGGACGGACGATGTGGCTCCCCACCCGCAACGGGTCGGTCTCCGGCCCCGCGTCCGGGCCGTAGCCGCTCGGGTTCAGGAGGTACCGGCCCCTCCCGACCCGCTGGAGCCAGCCCTTGGCGACCAGCTCGTGCGCGAGCTTGCGCGCGAACCCCCGGCGGACCTTCGCGAGCTCCTGGATCGTGTCGAGCGAGAGCTCCTCCCGTCCTTGTTCCTCGAGCGAGAGGACGACTCGGGCCTCGACCCCTGACAGGGAACGCGGTCGCATCGGGACAAGATGTGTTTCGTATACTATAACGTTACGTATGCAGTAACTATTACGTATACGCACTATACTGCGTTCCGGGGGTCGTTTCCACCCCCGTCTTTCGACTGAGCCGGCGCCTCGGACCGGGCGGATTGGTCGTCCCGAGGAATACGTAAATACTACGGCTACGGCTGGAGGTCCGATGCCGTCGTATACCACTTCGAGCAGCAGTCGGTGGCAAGCCCGCCTCTCGCCTCCTCCGCCGGACACGCGGGAGGGGTTCGTCTTCGCCATCGCGAGCGCGTTCGCCCTCGTGTACATCGTGGTGCTCATGGCGGAGTACAACGCGATGACCGCGATCGCGCTCCCGGTCACGATGTTCTCGCTGCTGGCGAGCCTCGTCCCCGCGTTCGCCCTCGCCACGATGCTCGGGTCGGACATCTCGGCGTTCCAGCGCCTCGAGCTCGAGCTCGGCCGGACGGTCCTCGCCTATGCTGCCTCGGGGACCCCTCCGGAGTCCACCCAGCCCCTCGCGGGGGTCTGGCGGGCCCACATCGCAGGCTCGGAGGAGTCGCGCCGCATGGCGCGTACGCACGCCTACGTCCTCGGACTGTTCAGCACGGCGGCCGTCTTCGCGCTCGGGGCGACCCTTCTCGCCGGCCTCGGCGTGGTGACCCGGGTCCAGAACGTGCTGGGTCTGGGCATGGTCGTCGAATGGTTCGCGTTCGCGTTCCTCGCCGCCGGGGCAGCCTCGGTCCTCGCCTCTGCCGGCTACGCCTCCCCGGTCACGATCTACGAGCTGTTGGCGCCGAGGCGGTGGCGCCGGAACTCCGGTCGTCAGGGAGCGGTCGACGGTGCCGTGTCGGAGGTCGCTTGGCTGGCCGAGTACTGGCGCCAGGCGCGCGGGTCCAAGATTAGCCCGGCCGGCCCGTCGGTGATCCCGACCTGGCGCGAGTAGCTGCGCACGGCCGCGGTCCTCGGGGATCGTCCTCGAGGACCGGCCGTGCCCCCGGCGTGGAGGGGGCGGCCCGTGCTGGGTGACGGCCGGCCTCCCCTTCGCCCAAACATCTATGTGGCGGGTCCGCCCAAAAAAGGGGTAGGTGGACCGGTGCGCTCCTATCTCCTCGCGCGGGTGATTCTCCTGGCGCTAGCGGTGGTCGTCGTCGTCGTGCCGGGCGGCTCCCTGGGTGGCGCGATCTCCTCACCCGGCCGGAGCGCGCCTGCGGCCCCTGCCGTGACCTCGACCTCGTCCCACCCTGCGGCGGGCCCGTCGGCCCCTGGGACCGGAACGCAGGAGAACGCGCTCCAGCGACTTCGGGCCATCGAGGACACCCTCCTCGCCCGCGGCGTCCCGGCCCAGGACATCCACCCTCCGGATTTCGCGGCCGCGGCTCCCGGCCGTGTCGGACCCGTCCAGCCCTCGTACCAGGCGGGTCCCGCACCGATGGGAATCTCCGACCTCGGGCTTCGGAACAACAGCTCGGGGGACCTCGTTCCGTACGTCTACAACACGTCGAGCGTCTGGGGGTCGATCACCCTCACGCGGGCCCAGTCGGCGTACGTCGACGGCGACGGCCCCGACACGTTCGGCGTCCAGCTCAACGCCGTCGCGACGAACGTCACGCTGTTCGGCGTCCCGGGCTACGAGTTCTGGGCCCAGGACTACTTCAGCTACACGTCGAGCACGCACACGCTGACGTTCGGTGACAACGTCTGGAACTTCTCGTCGGCCTCCGGCGCGATGCCGGCGAACGTCTTCGCCTCCTACGGCCCGAACGGCACTCCCGAGCCGCCGACCTACTACTACGCCGTCGGCCCGACGTTCACCGTGGCCTACCCGTTCACGGTCAACCTCTACCTCAATGCCACCCACCACGAAGGCCTCCCCGCGATCTACTTCAACTACTCCGTGACGAACGGCTCCGGCTGGTCGCCGCACGGGACGTTCGATTACATCGCGTTCAACTCCAGCGGAGGGGCGTCCGCGGCCCCGGTGTCCGCGCCCGCGTTCCAGGTCAACGGGACCGGGAACGACCCGGCCGGCCTTCCGAACGACTTCGAGCTGGTGCTCGTCGGGAACGGCAACGGCGACACGACGACGTTCTTCACGCTCAGCGCGACGATGGCACTGAGCCAGTGGAATGCCACGACGCACGCCTACACGGTGGTGCCGGCGGCGTTCGATGCCGGAAGCGATACCGGGGAGACCAGCAGCGGCGTCCTACCGGTCTACCGGGCGACGACGGGGGAGCCCCCGACCGTCTCCCTCCTGACCGGCCCGTCGTTCGTGGAAGGTCTCTGGAACGTTTCGACCGCGGTGGACGGGTCCCGCCAGTTCCATCTGACCCAAGTGCCCCAGAACGCCTTTCTCTTCATCAGCCCGGGGTCGACGTTCAACGCCTCCGACGCGCAGTGGGTGCCGACGCTCCGGTTCGGGGCCACCACCTCGGGCGTCTCGATCCCGAACACGGGGATCTACACTTTCGAATGGATGCTGAGCGACCGGTCGGCGATGAGCTACTCGACGACCCTGCACCACCCCGCCGCGAACTCCACCACGGCAGTGGTCGCGGACCTCACGGTGAACGTCTCTGCGGGTTCCTACACGCCGCTGCTCGCCTGGGGGAACGCCCAATTGGCGGCGATCAGTCAGGCTGGAAACGGCACGGCCGGGAACCCGTACGTCCTGGTCCACCATCCCGAAGGCCCCCTCGATCCGGTCTTCGGCCAGCTGAACGACTTCGGCTTCCCGGTGTTCGCGGGCGTCCTCCTCATCAACACCACGAGCTTCGTGGACGTCGTCCAGCCGTCCGTCGCGATCGACTACGGGAGCTGGATGGCCCCACAGCTCTCGAGCCTCGGGCTGCCCTTCACCAACACGCTCCAGCTCGAGTTCTGGAACGTCAGCAACGTTTCCGTCAGGGGCTCGAGCGACCTGAGCGGTTGGGTCTCGGCGAACATCCTCCCCAACCCGGCCGCCGAGGTCCTGTTCTGGGGCTCCGACGGGAACCTCGTCGCGAGCAACACGTTCCACGATCAGGGCGTGGCCCTCGCGCTCTACGGCGGTGAGAACAACACCGTCTGGGGCAACACGATCGTCCCCTCGTCGCAGATGCCCGCGTTCTTGAGCGCCAGCAACACGACCGGCATCCTCGAGTGGGAGTCGGGCGACCTGATCTACAACAACTACCTCGCGGTGCTGAACCCGGCCATCACGCCGACGTACGATGCGTTCTCCTGCCAGATCGTCTGCGAAGCGGCGACCTACGACGACACGTGGAACGTCTCGCAGCGCACGGCGAACGCGAACGTGACGGTCCTTGGGATGAACCTCACGGGGAGCATCCTCGGCACATGGTACCAGGGAGGGAACTACTGGTCGAACTACGGAACGCCCGAGGACCCGTTCGGCGTCCTCCCCTACAACGACCACGGGCTGATCAGCCAGGGCGGCGACTACGTCCCGCTCGTGCTCTCGACGGTCTACTCGGTAACGTTCGTGGAGAGCGGGCTGATCCCGGGGGCCGCCTGGAACGTGACGCTGCTCGGGGTCACCGCGAACTCGACGTCCACCCAGCTCGTCCTCTACGCCCCGAACGGCTCGACCGACGCCTCGGTCGGGACCCCGCCCGGCTACGTCGGCCCTGCCACGGTCGTCGTGGACGTCAACGGGACGAACCTGACGGTGCCGGTCAACTTCACACAGGTGTTCGAGGTGACCGTCCACGAGGGCGGGCTCGTGGCCGGATGGTCGTGGAACGGCTCGTTCCTCGGGACCTCGGCGGGCGCGTCGAGCGGGGCGTTCGCCACGACCGCCTCGGCCGGGACGGTCAACCTGACGAACGGGACGTATACCTGCACGTTCTACGCCTACGGCTACGCGACGGGACCGGGGCTCGCGAAGCTTACGGTCAGCGGAAGCGCCGTCTCGCGTCACCTTGTCTTCTCGCTCCTCCCGATCCTCTCCGTGACGGCCTCCGGCCTCGCGCCCGGCTCGCCCTGGACCGTCACGGTCACCCAGGGACACGCCCACGTGAACGAGACCGGCCTCGGCGACGGGACGCTCGTTTTCACGGTCCTGGAGATCAATCCGGGGTCGTACGCCTGGAACGTCACGGTCGCCGGGTACTCGGCGAGCCCGTCGGCCGGGGGGGGAACGGCCTCCCGGCCCGGAAGCGCGCCCACCCTGACCGCCGTCGCCGTGGCCTTCGTGGCGAACCCAGCTCCTGCCCCCGGGTTCGACTGGACCTGGGCCCTGGTCGGCGCGCTGGCCGCCCTGGCGGCGATCGGGTTCGCGCTGCTCGCCCTCGCACGCCGCAAGAGGCGACCGCCGTCCAAGCCGATGGTGCCGGCCGCCGCGGCCGCCGCCGCCCCCACGGCCAAGGCCTGGGACGAGACGCCCGACACCCGGGAGACGCCCGCCTCGGGCCGCCCCCCATGGGCCGAGGAGCCGGGCGACACGGAGCGGCCGGAGCCGTACCAGCGGAAGGCCTGACGGGGACCCGGCGTGCCTCCCTGCCAAGGACCGTGGAGACCTGCGGAGCCCGGCGTTCGCGCGATGTTTACTAGGCGGGGGGCTCTGCCCACGGGATGGCCTTGACCGCAGGAGGGTCCCCGAGGCCTTCCCACGGGGCGCCGCTCCTGTCGCCCGCCACCTTCTCCCAGCGGATCCTTCGGCTGAGCAGCGCGTCCGCCGGGGTCGGCGTGCTCCTGATCATCCTCGGCATCCTCTCCGGGGTCTACCCTCCCCCCCTGTTGTACCGCGACGCCTTCTCCGGCTACGACCCGCCGTTCGCAATCGTGGCCGGGATCCTCCTCATCCTCCTCGCGCCGCGCGTGCGCGAACGGGCCGCCTTCGGCTGGCTGTTCTCGCTGCTGGCGCCGGCCCTCACCTGGCTCGCCGCCGTAGGCAGCCCGAACGTCTACTCGCTCGCGAGCGCGGTCGCCTCGTCGGTGTTCGTCGGCGCGGTCTCCCCGTACCGCAGCGGGTTCTACCGTGGGGTTCCACGCGGCTCCGGGACGGTCGAGCTCGCGGTCCTCGTCACCGCGCTGATGTCGCTGTTGTTCGGCACGGTCACGGCGCGCTGGCTCGGCGGTGACTTCACCCCGCCGGTCCGCAGCTGGGCGGAGGCGCTCTACTTCACCGTCACGACGATATCGACCAACGGCTCGACGATCGCCCCGACGACGGACGCGACCCGCGTGTTCGAGGTCGCGCTGATCCTCGTCGGCGTGGGAACGTTCTTATCCGCCATCGTCGTCCTCTTCATCCCGTTCCTCGAGAGAAGGCTGAGCGGGATCTCCGCTCGCCTGGAGCGGGCGCAAATGCAGGAGCTCGAGCAGCACGTCCTCGTCTGCGGAGCGTCGCCGGAGGCGGTCGCGACGGCCAAGGCGCTCCGGGCGGCGGGGGCGCGCACGGTCATCGTCTCCCCGGACTCCCAGGCGCTCGAGCTGCTCCGTTCGGAGGGGTTCCGCACCCACCTGGGCGACCCTTCCGTCGAGGATGACCTGCGGTCCGTCGGCGTCGACCGGGCGAAGGCGCTCGTCGTCGCCCAGTCGTCGGACGCGGAGAACCTCCTCACCGTGATCACCGCGCGGGCGCTGCAGCCCGGCCTGCGGATCGTCGCGATCGCCTCCTCCGACAGCAGCCTCCCGAAGCTCCGACGGGCCGGGGCGAACGTGGCGGTGAGCGTCGTCGGCGTCGCGGCCCAGCTGATGAGCTCCGCCGCGCTCGGGACCGACCCGCAGAACGGCCCTCCCCTCCGCGCGACCCCGAGTTGAGGTGGGGGCGGACGGCGAGGGACCCTACAGGCCCGGGCCGCGCAGGGCCCGCGGGCCGTCCTTCGGAACCGCGGCGTGCCGTGCGGGCGGGCGCGAGGCTGGCATGAGCGGCCGAGCGAAACGCCGTTCCCGCGGCCGGTCGAGTTCGGCCGGTGGGGTGGTGCGCATCGAGCTCGACCTGCCTCACGAGGTGCTCCGGCCCTCGATCGTCCCGGTGATCCGCCAGATCCGGGCGTTCCTAAGGGAGCAGGAGGTCGAGGAGCAGGAGAACCTCCTCGTCCGCGTCGGCGAACTTCTGGACGAGCTCGGGGGGCTCGGCTATTCGCGGGTCGACCACTGGGAGGTCGAACCGGGCGGCTGGCTGCCGCTCCCCGAGGCGACGCACGCCGGACGGTTCGAGCCGGTCGGCCATCTTTTGAGGGCTCTGAAGAGCCCGGCTTGGTGGCCGGTCGCCGAGGCCCGTGGGTTCGGGGTCCGCCTGACCTCGCCGGACGGCCAGCGCGCGGACGCGCGCGTGCTCCACTGGCACCGTGAGCGGGAGCACTCGGTCACGGTCGACCTGTGGGGGCCGCCGACGGAGGCCGAGCTCCACCGCGTCGTCGGGGCCCTGCGCCAGCGCTTTGCCCCGTTGAAGGTGAGGATCCTGCGGTGAAGCCCGCTGGGCCTCGGGCCTCGACCGAGCCAGGAGCTCGGGAGCGGAGATGATCGGCGGAGTCACCGTCGGCGCGCTGATCGTCGCGTTCGTCGTCACCGTCCTCGAGCTGACCGAGGTCGTGGCGCTGGTGTTCGCGCTGAGCGCGGACGCGACGACGGTGCGCCACGGGGCGCTCGGGGCGACCGCGGGCACGGCCGTCGTTGCGCTGGTCGCCCTGGGCACCGGGGCCGCGATCCTCGCGGTGCCTCACGCCTGGCTGTTGTGGGCGTCCGCGGTCGTCCTCGCCGCCTTCGCCGTCTTCCTGTTCCGCAGCACCCTGAAGACCTACCGCCGGGCCCGCGCCGCCCAGGCGGGCTCGCCGTCCCCTCCGCCGTCGCGGGTCGCGCTCCAGTTCGCCGGCGGGTTCACGGTCGGGGCGGTGGAATCGACCGAGGTGGTCGTCGTCCTCCTCGCCCTGACCGCCGCCGGCGAGGGGGGCTCGGCGATCCTCGGCTCGGTCGCGGGCGGGATCTGCCTGGTCGCGGCGGCCGCGCTCGTCCACGACCGCATCCGCCGGATCAAGACCGTCTGGCTGAAGCTGGGCGCGACCGCGATGGTCCTCGCCTTCGCCGTCTTCTGGACCGGGGAGGCCGCGGGCTTGCGTTGGCCGGGGGCGGACCTCGTCCTCGTCCCGCTGTTCGTGGCCAGCCTCCTGGTCGTGCGGGGGGCGCTCGAGCTGAGGTTGCGGGCCGACCGGCCCGCCCCCCGTCCCGGGGGTCCGGCCTAGTCGAGGGGAGGACCTCCCCTGAGCGAGCGCCGGAGAGCGAGGTAAGCTGGCCCGGCGAGCGGCTGGCACCCTCGCTGTCGACGACGATCCGGCCGCACGGGCGCCGGTCCCGTCCCGGAGGCTGAGCCGCAGCCGCGGGAACCGCCCTCCGGGCTCGTCGAGCAGGCGGCCCACGCTCGAGGCCCGGGACGGAAGGGTCCTCCGGGAGGCGAACTCCCTCAGCATCCGGTCCCGACGGGCCTCGGGCATCGCCGCGCGGAGAGCATGGGGACCCAAGATAGACCCGAGCGGGCCGGTGAACGCCTCCACCCCTAGGTCCCGGCCAGCGCCCCACGACGGGGAGATGAGAGAAGAAAGGGAGGAAAGGGTTGGCTTGGCAGGCCGTGCCCGCCTAGGTCGGCAGGATCTTCTTGGAGTAGCTGTGGTTGGTGAGATCGGCCGTACCGAGGTACCAGGCGATCAGGCCCGAGATGATCCAGACCACGCCGACCGCCCACATCTCGCCCGAGGAGATGGTCGTGGTCGGGTTCGCGCCGTACTGCCAGAACTCGATGACCAGTAGGATCATCCCGACGAACAGGAACAGGAAGAGGAAGAACGTCAGCCAGCCGTGCTTCATCGAGCTGATCAGGAACGTCAGGGTGAACAGGAGCCAGACGAACGCTAGGCCGGCCGCTCCGTAGCCATGGGCGGTTCCGATGAGCGCCCAGGTGCCCCAGAACGCTCCCCAGCCCAGGAACACGCTTCCCCAGAACGTGTGGTTCTTGGACAACGAGATGACCCCCACGAGGATCAGGATCAGCCCGCCCAGCACGATGTCGGTCATCGGAATCCCTGCGTAGCCGACGAACCCGTTCCCGTAGGGCTTGGGCAGGTTCATCAGCCCGTAGAGTATCGTCGTCATGCCAAAGGCCAAGAGCCCGATGATCGAGGGGCTGGCCCATCCGTTCGTCGTTTTGCTCCCCGGTGCCCCGGACGAGCTGTCCATTCCCCCCGAGGGGGTCCCCATCGCCGTATCGACCGCCGGCATGTTGACGGTGCTTCGGGCTCCAACTACATAAACCCCGTATTTCACGCGCTTTGGGGCCGCCAGCTGCCCTCGGCCGGCGTCCCCACCAGGACCCCCCCTGTTCCGCCCCCTTTTCTTGCGCCCAAGGCGACCCCACCGGCCCCCTCCGCGCGTCGGCCGGCAGAGCGGGCCGCGAGCCGGCCGGGAGGTCCTGCCCGACGGGCCGTCCTTCCGCCCCCCCGGCCTTAAGGGGACGGGCACCTGCGGGTGACGGGTCGATCATGAAGGACCGGGAGGAGCTCCGGCGCATCGCCTTCGGACAGACCCGGGTCGTCCTGACCCGGGACCTTTCCGTCATGAACCCGAACCTGGTCGCCGGCTCGCAGGGGTTGGTCGTGGGCAAGCTCGCGAACTACACCCTCAAGGTCGCCTTCCCCAAGGTGACGGTCGGGGTCAACTGGCAGGATTGCGACCTCGTCCAAGGGAAGACCGGCATGCCGACGGACGCCGAGCAGCCGAAGGTGATCCCGAAGCCTCGCCACATGGGCGAGGAGTGAGCCGCCGGCCCCCTACAGGATCGTCCGAAGGAGCCCGGGCAGCTCGGGCCAGCTGCGGAAGCGGTAGGGCGTCGGGGGCTCCGACCACCCCGGGGGGAGGAACAGCCGCCGGTACATCTGGCCATAGTGCTGGAGGCCCGTGTAGAGGATCCCCGCCCGGAGCCGGGCGCGGCGGGCGCCCTCGATGTCGACCCAGCCGTCGCCGACGTGGACGGCGCGAAGGGGGTCGGCCCCGACCTGGTCGAGCGCCTCGCCGAAGATCTCCGGGGCCGGCTTGGTCCAGGGATGCTCGTCGCTGAAGACCAGGACGTCGACCAGCGGCTCGAACCCCATCCGGCGCAGCACGGGGCGGAACGCCTCACCCGGTTCCCCGACGGTGTTGGAAATGACCGCGACCGCCCACCCGTCGTTCCGGAGCCCGCGGAGCACCGCGACGGCCCCGGGGGCCGGCTGGAACGGGGTACGGGCCACGAGCGCGCACAGCCTGTCCACGTACTCCTGGGGTTCCGGGACCCGACCGGTCCGAGCCCCTGCTTCCGCGATCTGGTCGGGGGGAGGGACGCTGCGGCCCTCCTGCGAGGCGGCGACCGCCCCCGCGTAGACCGCCTCGAAGACGGATCGGAGACCGTCCGGGGCCACGGGAGCGCTCCCGACCGCGAGGCGGGCCTCCGAGAGGACGGACACGGCCAGGTCGACCTGCGCGCGCATGTAGGTCTCCTCCGCCTCGGGGTCCAGGTAGAGCAGCGTGTGCCAGAGGTCGAGCGAGAGGAGCCGAGGGCCGTCGTTCGGGGCCCGGGAGCTCATCGTTCCCCCTGGGCGGCGAGCTCGAAGTGGTGCACGAACGGGTCCCCGTGGCGGGACCTTCTCGGGCCGGCGCGGGCCGGTGGTTCGGGGACCCCCTCCCGAGCGAGGAGGCGGCCGCGCCACCGTGGAGGCGGTCCCACCGGGCCGGACGGCGCTTGGACCTGGGCCTGGGGCACGCGGTACGGCATCCGACCTGTCCACGGTCCCCGCTCGGTCAAAACCCTGACCGGGGAGAGCGTTGACCAGATGAAGGGGGCCGGAGTGGCCTTGCCGTGACGCCCGTCGGCCCCCGGTTGCTCCTCCTCATGAAGGAGACCCCGGGCACCCGTGACCTGGTCGGACGGCGCCTACCGGCGGTGCCGTTCGCGTTCCTGGCGGAGGCCGATGCCTCGGCCCGGGCAACGGTCGAGGCGGTCCTGCTGAGGACGATGACCCGGGACGCCGTGGGTTGGGACCCCGCGGCGTACCCTAGCCTGCGCTTCGTGCAGCGGTTCTTCGCGGGGGTCGACGACCTCCCGTTCGACCGGTTCCCCCCGGGGGTCGAGATCGCGGGGAACGTCGGCGGCATGGCCCCGTTTGTCGCGGAGCACGCGGTCGCGCTCGCGCTGGCCTCGGCCCGGTGCGTCCTGGAGGGGAGCGCGGCGGTGGCGGCGGGCCGTGCACGGCCCCCGCCCGAGCTGAGGACGCTCTACGGGGAGACGGTGGTCATCCTGGGCTTCGGGGCGATCGGCCAGGCCCTCGCCGAGCGGCTGCGCCCGTTCGGCGCCCGGGTGCTCGGCCTCAACAGGACGGGCGCGCCCGCTCCGGGGTGCGAGGCGATGTTCTCGGCGGACCGCCTCCTCGAGGCGGTCGCCCTCGGCTCGGTCGTCTTCGACGCCCGTCCGCTCACGGCCCGGACGCTCCGGAGCCTGGGGACACGGGAGTTCGCCGCGATGCGCGAGGACGCCACGTTCGTGAACGTCGGGCGGGCCGCGACGGTCGACGAGGAGGCGCTCTACCGCCACCTTCTCGCGCATCCCCGCTTCCGCGCCGCCTTGGACGTCTGGTGGGACGAGGAGCTCGCCGAGGGCCGGGTCCGGAGCCGGTTCCCGTTCTCGTCCCTTTCCAACTTCCTCGGCTCGCCGCACTGGGCAGGGTTCTCCCCGAGGGTGGGGGAGTTCGCCCTCGCGACGGCCCTCGACAACCTCGCCAGGTTCTTCGCCGGGGAGCGGCCGCTGCACCTCGTCGACCGCTCGGAGTACGTCGGGGTGCCGGGGCAGCCGGTCTAGCGGATCCGCTCGAGCGCGAACGAGCCGACGATCAGGCTCCGGCTCGTCGCCCGCGCCTCGACCCACTCGCGGGTCGCGACATCGCCGAAGCCCTTGACCGAGAGGTACGTCCGGTCCCGGTCCTGGCGGAACACGATCGCCCCGTCCATCCGCCCCAGGAGCGACTCGACCTGCGCCTCGCTCAGGGCGCCGGCCTCGAGGGCGTACATCGCGAGGGCGTTGCGCGGCTTCAGGATCCCGACGACGTTCTGCAGGAAGGAGAAGCTCAAACGCTCGTCCGCGTGCGCGAGGATCGCGGAGAGCCCGAAGAACCCGACGCGGAACGTCCCGCCCCTCGCCGTCTCCTCGGCCTGCTTCGCCGCCTGGACCAGGGAGGTGAGGATGCCGGCCCGGTCGTCCGAGCCCTTCGCGACCAGGACGTTCGGCCCGGCCGGCGTGCCGCTGCCGGAGGCGTCGATCCAGGTCACGCTCCTCATCTGCTCGTACTCGCGGAACTGCGGGAGGACCACGCCCAGGCTCTCGGAGATCTCGGCGCAGGACCGGGCGGCGGTCACGAGGAGCGCCGGCTCGCCGCGCTTGAGACCCTCGGCGATGAACGCGTAGAGGGCGATCTCCTTGCCCGAGAACGCGTCCCCGACCAGGACGACGTGGCTCCGGGGGGGGAGCCCCCCGAGGAGCAGGTCGTCGAGCCTCGGGGTCCCGGTCGGAAGGCGTTCCGGGTGCTTGCGGGCGACGGGGGCGGCGAGCGTGCCGGAGTCCAGGGCGGCGTCCGGTTCGGGGGTCGGGGCGGCGGCCGGCGGGCCGCGCCGTCCCCGGGCGGAACGGTAGGAGGGCGCGCCGACGTCCGCCTCGGCGTGGTCGGCCGCGGCGACCGCGAGCAAGCCGGCGAACGGAAGGTCCGTTTCCCGAGCGATCGCCTGGCGGCGGAGGCTCACCTCCGCCTCGTCCGCGTCGACGGACCGCTCGCGCAGGACGATCATCCCCTCGCGACGGTCGAGGTCCGCGGAGGCGGTCCGGAGCTTGGCTTCCCGCTCCTCCAGCGCCCTCTCGCGCTCGGCGTTCGACCTGAGGTTCCGGTCGAGGTCCGCTCCCTTCTGGGCGGCGCTGATCTGCTGGAGGCCGACCTCGTCGAGCCGCTGCTGGTAGTCCCGGAGCGCGGTCTCGAACTGCAGCCGACGCTCGTCGGCGGCCTTGAGGCGCTCTTCGAGGTCCCCCTCGCGCTGGGCGAGCGCGGCCTCGCGCGAGGCGAGCGAGGCCTGGCGTTCGGCGATCTGGCGGAGCTTGGTCTCCGCGGCCTTCGCCTGCTCGGAGACGTCCTTCGCCCGACGGCCGAGCTGAACGTTCTGCTCATCGAGGAGGGTCTTGAGATGCTGGGCCCGCGTCTCGCGCGCCGCGAGGTCCTGGGCGGTCAAAGCGGGCCGTGACGCCCCGGTCCCGGGGGCCTGCGTCCGCTCCCGAGCAGCGACCTCGCCCTCCCGGCGCAGGAGCTCGGCCGTCTTCTGGTCGATCTCCTTGCGTCGGGCCGTCATCCGGTTCTCTCCCTCGGCGACCGTCGACTGCCGTCGGTCGAGGTCGTGGGCGCGGTGCTGGAGCTCGACCTCACGTCGGGCCAGATCGCCTTCCTGCTTGGCGAGCCGCTGCTCGCGGGTGGCGAGCTCGGGGACCTGGCGGCCGAGCTCCTGGCCCCGGCGGCCGACCTCCTTGGCGCGCTCGTCGACCCCCTTGGCCTTGACCTCGAGCGCGGCCTCCCGGCCCGCGATGTCCCGCTCGCGCTGGGCGAGGGTGTCGGCCAGGTTGCGGCAGCCCGCCTCGAGCTGCTCGATGCGGCTCTCCCGCTCCCGCTGCGTCTCGCGGTGGCGGAGGAGCGCCGCTTCCGTGCTCTCGGTGTCCGCCTCGCGCTTGACCAGGGCGGCCTCGCGGAAGCGGATCGCCTCATCGCGCTGCTGCACCTCGCCCGCGAGCCGGACGATGCGGCTCTGCCCGTAGAGCACGACCGCTTCCTCGTGCGCGGCCGTCCCGGAGGAACCGAGGTGGAGGAACGAACCGCTGGTCTGGTACAGGATCGCCGAGAGCAGGAGCGAGACGGCCAGCGCTTCGGACGGACCCTTCGGGGTGGCGGACGGAACGAAGATCAGGACGGCCGTCGCGACCGGGGCGACCGCGGTCACGGCGCAGATCCACTGCCGTATTCCCCACGGCCGCCACGTCGTCACGACGCCGAGGAGGGCCACGGAGGTCCCCGCCAGGACGAGAGGAACGAGCGCGGGGTAGAGCGCCAGGTGGCCGGTGGGACCGTAGGTGGCGATCCGCAGGGCATAGAGCACGACGGCGAGCACCATGACCGCGAACCCGCCGACGCTCGTCGCGAAGTGGGCCTCCCACGGCCAGAGCTGGAACGAGCCCCACTTCGAGGCGAGCCCGACGGTCGCGAGGATGAGCCCGCCGACGATCGGTGGGATCAGGTAGAACGAGTGCGCGAAGGCGACCCAGCCCCGGTCCGACCCGGCGAGGGTGGGGAGCGTCGGGAGCAGGAACAGTAGGAGAATGGCGTCCACGGCGAGGGCGGTCGAGACGAGAACGGCCGAGAAGTGGGCGGAGCGCCCGATCTTGAGCTGGAGCAGGGCGTCCCGCTTCGCGAGGTCGAGGTCCTCGGGCCGGACCGAAGACGCCGGCGGCGGGGGCCGCACGGTGGTGGAGGGCGACGGTCTCTTGACCATCCTTCGCGCAAGGCGACGTTGCCTCGCGCACAAAATCGTTTGTTTGCACTCACCCGAGGCCCGGCCCCCTGAGCCCCACGACGCACGCCCTGGCCGAGATCGCCCGGACCCTCCGCCCGTGCGGACTCTGGCCCGCGCCCGGGTCGAAGGAACGTGAACGCTCTACTCTCGGAGAGCAACGTCCGGCGGCCGCACGGCCCACGTGCGTCGCGCCCGCTCGATAGGCGGTCTCAACCTAGCACGAGGGGCTGGGGTCTACCGGGAACTAGCGGCATCGGAGGAAACCCTCCATGACCCGACGACCGACCATGGACGCAGAATCCCCGGACCGTGGTGAACGCTCGCCGGCAGGACTTGCATCGCCACTCCGACGGCGCCCTGGTTCGGTCGATGGATGTGACGACGGGGTGCGTTCCTGCCCAGCTGTAGCCGTGGGTCACAAGATGCAGGCGCAGGCCTTTTCGCGTCGCGAGCCCCGCACCACATCCCGGACAGAGCAAAATCATTATACTACCATATACGGTGCGAGTAATTATAGGCATCGTCACGCCGGGATCCGGGGGTTCTGCTCCGACCTACGAGCGGAGCCTCCCGGCGAGCCGGGCAGTACGGGGTCCCCCCGCGAGCCGGTGGATGCTCGTGCTCGCGCCCCTGCCGACAAGCCCCTTCCAGGAAGGTCGACCGTCAGCGTTGAGCCGCTGGTCGAACCCCTGGCCGGGTCCTCCGCCGGCTAGGGGCAAAGTCCCTCCCCGGCCTCCGAAAGGGGGCCGGGAGCACCCGTTTATCGCCGGAGAGCTACGGGCTTGGTATGGAGCGGGTCGTGCTCGGCTGGGTTTCGCTGCCGGAGGCCACGGCCTGCGCGGGATGCGGGGCTCAGATTCCCAGAGGGACCCGCGCGCTCTACGTCCAGATGCCGATCCCCGCACCCTTACCCGGCCACCTTGGCGGATTTCGGTTCCACTCGCGCGAACACTTGGTCCAATGGGCCAAGAACTGGGCAGGCGCTCCCGGCCGACCGGCGGACCAGCGCGAGGCGTTCGAGGAGCTGGCTCGACGGGCGGCGGCGGTCCGGCCTCCCTACCTCCGCGGGGCGAGCGGGGTCAAGCCTCGGTGAACCGTGCTTCGAGGACCCCCGAGGGGACCGGCACGGGCTCGTGGGTCGGCAAGGCCGGTCGTTCCACGGCGACCAGGAGCGCCGCGGCGTTCGGCCACCGGTCCGGCTCGCGACCCAGTTGCTCCTCCATCTCCAGGAGCCGGGCCCACGCCTTAGGGTCCCTGGCGACCTCTGAGAGCCGGGCCGGGTCCGGTCCGAGGGCTGGCGCGACCGCCATCGCCTCTCGAACGCGCCAGCCCAGGGGGCGCCAGCGCTCGAGAAGCTCGTCCGCCGTCCAGCGACGGAAGGCGGCCGTCCGATGTCGGATCGGCTGCGTCTCGAACCCTTCGCGGCGAAGGCGAGGGAGGACCGCGGCCGGTGGCGCCGCGAGGAGCCTTCGGACGGCCCCCTGGGGGAGCCGGGCGAGGTACCGCGCGCGCTCGCCCGGCCCGGGAGCGGCCTCCACCAGGAGGAAGCCCCCCTCGGCGACCAGCCCCTCGACCGTTCGGAGCAGAGCGTCGCCGGAGCCGGCCTCGAAGCCGAGGGCATTGCCGACCAGGGCGACCTCATCGAACGTACCGGGGGAGAACGGCGGCTGGAGGGCGTCGCCGCGCACGCGTTCGACCCGCAGGGCCTCCGGCCCGGCGGCGGGCGAAGAGATCTCCCGCCCGACGGCCAGCATCGCCAGGGAAAGGTCGAGACCCACGCAGGTCCCCCCGCCCGCCCCGACGTGCCGCGAGAACCGGCCCGGGCCCGAGCCGACGTCCAGGGCCCATCGACCCGAGCGCGCGTTCCGGAGCAGGAACCGTTCCCGCAGCTGGCGGAACAGCTCCCGCTGGGCGGTCCCCTCGTACCGCATCCACTCCCGCCTCGCGCGGTCTCGGTCGAGCTGGAGGAACCTGTCGTGCGCGGCGGAGACGCTCGCGCGGCGGGGAGGGACGGGGGACCCTCGGGCAGGAGGGCTCCGGTGCCACCGAGCGCCCCGTCGTGGGTGTCGATCGGTCAACGCGCTCCGGCGGGCGGGTCTACGGGCCGCCCGCCGCCGTACAGGCGGGGCCGATTTATAGGGCGGCCCCGTGGGTCCGGGCGGATAACGATGCCGTACTACGAGTGCCCGAAGTGTGGTGGCGGCTACGTGATCGACGTACCTCCGAGCGCTCGGCCGGTCTGCGACCGGGACGGGGCGCGGCTCAAGCGGGCCAGCGACGCCTCCTACGAGCGGAACGCCCGAGAGGATTGATCCCCCGACCGATGGCCTCGCCGGAACCGCGGTTCGGGCCGCTCGTCCACCGTTCGGTCCATCACGGCTCGGCGCTCTGGCTGGCCGGGGCGCTCCAGTTCGTCGTCGCGATGGTAATCGTCCAGCTGTCGTGGACCGCCGCCCATCCGTACAGCCTGAGCCAGAACTACATGAGCGACCTCGGCAACACCGGCTGCGGAGACTGGCCGAGCGGCACGACCCACTACGTCTGCTCGCCGTGGCACCTCGTGTTCGATGTGTCGTCGGTCGTCCTCGGGCTGCTGGTCGTCCTCGGGGCCTTCCTTCTCCGGACCGGTTTCCCGATGCGGGGGAGCTCCAAGGTGGGCCTCGGCCTGGCCGTGATCGCGGGCCTGGGGTCGATCGGCGTGGGGCTCGCTCCGGAGAACGTCAACGTCGCCGTCCACGTGGGGTCGGCGGGCATGATCTTCCTCGGGGGGAACCTTTCCCTGGTCGTCCTCGCGATCGCCATGTTCCGCGACACGCGCTGGAACGGCTACCGGGCCTACACGCTCTTCTCGGGGCTCGTCGGCCTGATCGCGCTCGCCCTCTTCCAGACCGGCCAGTACGTAGACCTTGGCGTAGGGGGCATGGAGCGCCTGGTCGCCGCGCCCCTGCTCCTCTGGCTCATCCTGGCGTCCGTCCACCTGTTGCGGTTCCCCCAGTTCGCAGCGCGCACCGTGCCCTCCTCGTAGGCGCCGGCGGTGTCGTGGCGTGGGACGGGCGGCAGAATCGGGGGAAATCGGCCCCGGAAGCAGGTCGAACCGGGGATCCGGGTTTCCGCATAAGCGCTTAATGGCCTTCCTGTGTTCCCGACCCTCCGGAGCCTCATGCCCGGAACGGGCGCGTCGCCCGAACGAGCCGAGAAGACCGTCCACCTGAGGATCGACC
>Ga0326728_10004684_pt1 | contig 39931 bp, 33 predicted proteins | sample MB3enrmetagenome_FD_207602 | JGI IMG/M metagenome (GOLD analysis project Ga0326728, IMG submission 207602) | Lab enriched peat soil microbial communities from McLean, Ithaca, NY, United States - MB31MN | ecosystem: Environmental > Terrestrial > Soil > Wetlands > Peat | place: USA: New York... | reverse complement strand
GGACTCTGGCGCCATTTGCCGGACAAAAGGGACTTGTTCGAGGCGCTGGCGGATTTAATTGAACAGGCGCAAAGAACTCATCTCTGAGGATTGGGAGCCGGAAGCCGCTGATATATTATTCATGGACAATCCGGCGCAACCGGCGCCATCATGGCGCCCCATGAAATCCAAACAAATAATTGACTCGCGCCGCCGGCCCGCCTCCCTGGCCGCCGCCGCGCGGGGCACGATGGTTTGCGCGGCCGCGCTTCTCGCCGGCTGCGCCAGCGCGGACGAGCAGCTTTGCAAAGGCCCCGTCGGCCTGCAACTGTGGAGCGTGCGCGCGCAAATGGCCCGGGATGTTCCCGGCACGCTGGCCGAGGTGCGGAGTTGGGGGATCAAATATGTCGAACTGGCCGGCACTTACAAATTGACGCCCGCGAAGTTCAAGGCGCAACTGGACGCGCACGGACTGGAGGCCGTTTCGGGCCATTTTCCCTTCGACCGATGGCGCGATGACCCGGAGGGCGTGCTGGCCGAGGCCGAAACGTTCGGTTTGAAGTACGTCGGGTGCGCCTGGATTCCGCACAAGGGGGCGTTCGACGAAGCCGCGTGCCGCCAAGGCATCGCGGTTTTCAATCGGGCCGGCGCCCTGGCCGCCAGGCATCACATGGTTTTCTTTTACCATACGCACGGGTATGAATTTCAACCGTTCGGGAATGGAACTCTTTTCGATTTGCTGATGCGGGAGACCAATCCCCGCCAGGTGAAGTTTGAAATGGACATATTCTGGATCGCTCATGCCGGCCGGGACCCGGCGCAGTTGCTACAGCGGCAACCCGCGCGCTGGGCGTTGATGCACTTGAAAGACATGAAAAAAGGCACGCCCACCGGCCTGCTCACCGGCAGTTCACCGGACAGCAACGATGTGGCGATGGGCAAGGGCCAGCTTGATCTGCCCGGCATTTTGCGCGCGGCGGCGAAAGCGGGGGTGAAGTGGTACTTCATCGAGGATGAATCGGACGTTTCCGAACAACAGATTCCCGAAAGCCTGCGCTACCTGCGCGAGGCGCGGTGAGCCGCGTTGCCGGAACAGCCGCAAAAATCCAGTTGGCCAGGCATCATGGCCGATGCTGAATGCTTCCCGCGCCAGTGATGTTCTGCTCCACCGATTTGGGGTTGCCGAAGTAGGTGAGCGAGCCGGCGCCAGTAATGGATACCTTGAGAGTGTCGGCGACGGTGACATCGGCGTCCGAAGCGCCAAGAAGCGATAACGTGGCGATTTGAGTCTGTAGAGATTTCGCATTGAGCTTGCTGGCTCCTGTCAGGTTCGCTTCCAGTTTCGTGACGGAACCATCCAGGCTGAAGTCCGACGCGCCGGTGGATTCAAGCCTCAGGTCATGGCCGGAAAGCTGGCCGGCCTTGAAACTGTTTCCGCCAGTCAATCGCACGTCCGCCAGAGATGCGCTGGACAGATTCATCCTGATGCCTTTGGTCGGCGCCAGGCTTTCCTTCGAGTCGATTTGCGGAGTGCCGCCGCTGACGGCCGTTTGGATGAGCGGAAGAAGATTCCGGTCGGTGGAAATGTTGAGCGCGGGTTTGCCGACGGACCATTTGATCTGGTACCCGCCCGTGACCACGACTTTGGAAAAATCAGAAATCGATCGTTCCTCGGTCCGGATGACTCCGTCGCCTTTAATCCCAGGGCCGGAACATCCAGCGGCTGCGGTGACGGCCGCAACAAGTAGAATTGTTGTTCTGTTCATGATTTAAGCCTGAAACTTTATATGCATGAATGATGGCTGACAATGAATATACAAACAGCGGCAGGGCAGACGCATCTAAATTCCACCACCAAAACCCAAAAGCAACGAATTCTTTGCTGGAAGCAAAATTGGCGCTGCCCGCATTGAAAGCCGCAATTCGGGCAGCGCCAATTTATAGTGCATATTTAATCTTTCCTCCATGTCAAGGCAAAATAATCAAAAACAATCGAACCCATTCCGCCGCCCCGTCCTAAACTCCGGGCCATGCCATCCTTGACTTCCAATGAGTTGCAAGAATCCAGATGCGTCTTGCGTCTCCTGCTTTTGCCTTCAGCCTTTCCATATAATGCGTGTCAGTAGCATTATTTATTTGCCAAACCGGCCTCCCGGCGCGATGTTTTCTGCTGCCGATATTCTTTCGATGCGACATCCGAAAAAACAGGGTCCCGCGCTTGCGGTCCGTGGCGTTCTGGCGCTGGTCATTTGCCTCGCCAATGCCGCCCTTCACGCCGCCGCGGTGTCATCGTCATCCAGGGCCGCTGGCGCGGGCCAGTGGACGATGTTTCGCGGCGACCCGGGCCTGACCGGCGTGGCCGGCGGCACGGTGCCCGATCAGCCCGCCCTGCTCTGGAATTTCAAAACCGGCGGGCCGGTCAAATCGTCGGCTGTGATTGGCGGTGGAACCGTTTTTATCGGCTCCAACGACGGCCAGGTGTACGCCCTCGATTTTGCCTCGGGCGGGAAAGTCTGGGCTTTTAAAGCCGGCTCGGCGGTGCTCGCGCCGCCGCTCCTGGCCGATGGCACGGTCTTTGTCGGGACCAGCGAGGGGATTTTTTATGCCATTGACGCCAAATCCGGCCAGCCGCTTTGGAAGCATGAAACCGAAGGGAAAATTGCGGCTTCGGCCAGCATCGCCTCTTCCGGCGGCGGCCCGTTGCGCGTGCTGGCGGGAAGTTATGATTTTAAATTGTACTGTTGGGCGGCCAGCAACGGCAGCGCGGCCTGGACTTATGAAACCGGCAACTACATCAACGGCTCCTGCGCCGTCGCCGATGGCCGGACGGTTTTTGGCGGATGCGACGCGCTGCTCCACGTTCTTTCCCTGGCCGACGGGCGCAAGATCAAGGAAATTGACGCCGGCGCCTACATTGCCGCCTCAGTGGCGCTGGCGGGTGATCGCGCCTACTTCGGCCATTATGAAAACGAGTTCCTTTGCGTGGACATCCAATCCGGCGCGGTGGCCTGGCGTTATCACGACCTGGATTTTCCGTACATGGCCTCCGCCGCCGTCACTGCCGACCGCGTGCTCTTCGGCGGTTTTGACAAGGCGATGCACTGTCTCCAGCGGTCCAATGGCACGAATTTATGGAAATTTGCCACGCGCGGGAAAATTGAAAGTTCGCCCGTCGTGGCGGGCGGCCATGTGATCTTCGGCTCGGATGACGGCAGCGTCTATATGCTGGCGCTGGCCGACGGCAAGGAACTGTGGTCCTATGATTTGGGCCAGCCGGTCGTCAGTTCCCCCGCCGTCGCCGCCGAAAAAATAGTGATCGGATGCGACGACGGCAACGTCTATTGCTTCGGCCGGAAATCGAACTGAAAAACGTTATGGACACAGCGCAAACAGTCAACCCCCCCGCGCCGGCCCTTGAAAAGCAAACGACCGTGGGCAATTATTTCGTGTCCAATTACCCGCCCTTTTCCTTTTGGAAGCCGGAGTTTGTGCCGGACGTTCTGGCGGCGTTGGAACGGCCGCCCGTCTCCCCGCCGGCGCCCCTGGGCATTTACCTGCACATTCCCTTTTGCCGCAAGCGCTGCCATTTTTGCTATTTCAAAGTCTATACGGACAAGGATTCCGCCGCCATTCGCGGCTACATCGACGCCGCCTTGAAGGAATTGGCCCTCTACGCCGCCAAACCGATCCTGGGCGGACGCAAGCCCAATTTCGTTTATTTCGGCGGCGGCACGCCTTCCTATTTGTCGGTCGATCAGCTCCAGCATCTGGCCGGCTCGATGAAGGGGCTGCTCCCCTGGGACGAGGCGGAGGAAGTGACCTTCGAATGCGAACCCGGCACGTTGACCAGCCATAAATTGAAAGCCATTCGTGAACTGGGCGTCACCCGTTTGAGTTTGGGCGTGGAAAACTTTGACGATCACATCCTGGAAATCAACGGCCGGGCCCATCACAGCAAGGAAATCGCCCGCGCCTGGTCTTATGCCCGCGAACTCGGCTTTCCCCAGATCAACATTGACCTCATCGCCGGCATGGTCGGGGAGACCGATGCCAACTGGCGCGAGAACGTGCGCAAAACCATCGAGCTGTCCCCCGACAGCGTGACCATTTACCAAATGGAAGTGCCTTACAACACGACCATCTACCAGCAAATGAAAGCGGACGGCAAACTGGCCGCCCCCGTGGCCGATTGGGAGACCAAACGCGGCTGGGTTGCCTTCGCCTTTGCCGAACTGGAACGGGCCGGCTACACCGTCGGCAGCGCCTACACCGCTGTCAAAAACAAGGAAACGGCCCTCTTCCTCTATCGCGACCGTCTTTGGGCGGGCGCGGACTTGATCGGCTTGGGCGTGGCCTCCTTCGGGCATCTCCAGGGGACCCATTACCAAAACCAGCACGATTTCGAGCCGTACGTCAACGCCGTGCGTTCGGGCCGGTTCCCCATTTACCGGGCCATGACGCCGGGCGGCGACGAGCGGTTGATCCGCGAGTTTGTTTTGCAACTCAAGCTCGGCCGCACCCGCTGCGATTATTTCCAGAAAAAATTCGGCGTCGACGTTCGCCAGCGTTTTGCCCAACCGCTCCGCGCCTTGCAGGACTGGGGCTTTGGGCGGGTCGAGGACGGCGCGGTGGTGTTGAACCGCGACGGGCTGCTCCAGGTGGACAGGCTCTTGCACGAATTTTTCCTCCCCGAACACAAGAACGCCCGATACGCCTGAGCATGAAAACCGCCAAAGAAGAAATGCCGCTGATTGCGCCGCGGCCCGCCCATTCGGATTTTTATCCGCTGGACGAATTTTACGCCGAGCGAGGCGAGGCGGCGCCGGCCATCGACCGCGTCGAACCGGACGAGATGCCCGAACCGTATCGCTCCCTGCTCGACCATATAACGGACATGACTTCGACGCTGGAGAAGTTTTATCAGGAAACACTGCACATCGAGGTTTTGGCGCGGCGCCTCCGCGAAAACGAGTATTGCCGGGAAACGGTGCTGGTTTTGGATCGCTCGCAAAAACGCGTCGAGTTCGGCGCCATCAAGATCAATCTCGGCTTGTTTCCCCACGAGGCGTGTCAGGAGATTTTGCGCGCGCGGCGTCCGCTGGGCCGGATTCTTAGCGTGTTCAACATCCCGTTTGCCAGCCGTCCGGGGGCCTTCCTGCGCCTGGAGTCGGACAATTTTATTGAAACCGCCCTGCAATTGCGCAGGCCTCAACTTCTCCATGGCCGCCGCAATTCGCTGGTCGATGCGCAGAGGCGGCCCCTGGCCGAGATCGTGGAAATCCTGCCGCCGTAATCCCCCCATGAAAAACGGCCATCCCTTCGACGCCATCATCATCGGGGCCGGCCCCGCCGGTTCCTCCGCCGCCGCCATTCTGGCCGGATACGGCCATCGCGTGCTCATCCTCGAACGCGAGAAGTTCCCGCGCTACCATATTGGCGAATCGCTGCTCCCCTTCACCTTTCAGCCCCTGCAACGGCTGGGCGTCATCGGCAAAATGCGCGCCTCGGCCTTTGTCAAGAAATACAGCGTCCAATTCGTTTCCCCGTCTGGCCGGGCCAGCCAGCCCTTTTATTTTTTCAACCGTTACGACCGCGACACCGTCGCCCAGACCTGGCAGGTCTTGCGTTCGGAATTCGATCAATTGCTCCTCGACAACGCGCGCGAAAAAGGCGCCATCGTCAAAGAGGAAACGACCGTCACGGAATTGATCCAGGAAGACCAGCGCATCGCCGGCGTCCGCGCCCAAACCAAAGGCGGCGCGCTGATGGAGTATCGCGCTCCGATCACCCTGGACTGTTCCGGCAAGGAGGCTTTTTGCGCCGTGCGCAATCAATGGCGCGTGAAAGACCCCGTGCTCAACAAAATCGCCGTCTGGACCTATTACAAGGGCGCCCAGCGCGACGAGGGCCTCGACGCCGGCGCCACCACGGTGGCTTACGTGCCGGAAAAGGGATGGTTCTGGTACATCCCGCAGCACAACGACAGGATCAGCGTCGGCGTGGTGGCGGAAGGCAAATACTTGACGCGCGGCGGCGTGAAATCGCCCGAGTCAATCTTCCAGCGCGAGATCGAAGAGAACCAATGGATCAAACAACACCTGGCCCGCGGACAACAGACCGGTTCCTACTTTCTGACCAGCGAATACACGCATCACTCCAAGCATTGTGGCATGGCCGGCCTGCTCCTGGTTGGGGACGCTTTCGCCTTTCTCGATCCGGTTTTTTCCTCCGGCGTCATGCTCGCCCTCAAGAGCGGCACCCTGGCGGGCGACGAGGTACACAAGGCCATTGTCGAGCGGGACTTTTCGCCCGAACGTTTTGCCGGATATGGCCGCTTCATGCGCGAAGGCGTCGAGAACATGCGCAAGCTCGTCTATGCCTTTTACGATCCAAAATTCAGCTTCCGCAAACTGACCAACAAATATCCCGACGCCGTGGGCACGGTCACAGATTGCCTGAGCGGCGATGTCAACAAAGATTTTTCGCGCCTATGGCGGCAGATCGCGGAATTCGCCCCCCTGCCCGAATCCCTGCCCCTGGGCGGCCCGCTGCTCACCCCCGAAGTCCCGGTGTAGCGTCGAGGCTGTGCCTCGACAGGTTGAGCCACAGGCTCAACGCCGCACCGATCAAGGCAGCGACCGATGGATTTGGCGGCCCGTCGAGGCCGCAACTGCCGAGGGAACATCCAAGATAGGCTTGCAAGCGCGGTTTATTTGGCATCAAGGAGTTGATTTCGGGGGTTTTCCTTTGTGATAGCCATTCACGACCAGCGCCACGACGTGAGTGTTATCCTTGTAACCGGAATGCGCTTTGGCCGGCGATTCGTAGAGCCAAAACCAGTCGCAAGCGTTGCGCGGCGCGAAGTTGTCAACGAAGGCCCACTGGACTTGGGCATATTCCTGGATGTCATCCGTTGTAATTTTGTAACTGAGCACATCGTAAGGATCGTTAAACGCCACGAAGAAAAAGGGGCTGCTGCCGGCAGAAGGCGGCTGCATCCTGGTCTTCTCGTCAGAAAGAGAACGGAGATGGTGTCGCGGATGCCATGCATTGTAGCGCAGTCGCAGGAAAGCTCTCATTGATTTTGCTCTCGGATTGGATTCGTTCGCAGCCGTGCTTCCCGGCGTTGGAACCGGACCGGAGGGTTCCGGCGGCGGCATCTCCAATAAGTCCAATTGATTGGCCATCATGAAGACCATCTGGTTGTTTTTCAGAAAGCTGGCCAGCCGGGCATCCATATCCTCTTCCGGAGGCGGAGCCAATGCCCTCAGCCCATCGATAAACATCAGCGATCCAAGACTTTCGGTTATAACCACAACCGGCGAGTCAGGGATTGCAGCTTTCGCCGCCGGGTCCGGGTCCCACTCTCCAGAATAAAAATTTGTCAGGGCAATCTGCACCGTCTTGTTCAGCACGTTGCTGTCGAAACCGCTCAAGTAGAGCACAACATCCGAGAGGTTTTCGTCAATCACACCACGCAAGGTCTGATTGACGAATGGCCGCCACAATGCAACATCCGATTGGAAGCGGTTGGTCTTGAACGGGTCGGTCAGAGGGCTCCAGGTCAGTTGATACACCACAATGCGGGCGGTCCCATTGTGCTTCATCACATAAACCCGCACATTCCCGACAAAGTCATTGGGTTGATCAGACCACTGCACCGGGTGGTCCTTCGGCAAATGGGTCAAAGACCACCCCGGCCCCAGCTTCGCCTCCAGCGGTTTCAGGTAGGCTTCGCCCCAATCCGGCAGATGCGAACTCATCCCATGAATCAGAAACAGCCGGAGCGGACCCGAGAGCGGCGAGTTCGTTGCCAGTTCGGCAATTCCCGAAAAATTGGTTTGATCGTTCGGCAGAACCAGCGATGTGCAACAACCGCCGGAGAGGAACACGATGCCAGCCAGAAGCAAAACCGGGAAGAATTTTTTCATGTCAGATTCCTTCGCTTGTTGTTTGTTTTGTTAAGACTTTGAAACGGGGTCTTGCGCCAAGGCCCGGGGGATGTTTATCCCAATTCATGTCCTGTGTCAATCCGTTTTTTGAGGGTCTTGCGCCTTTCCGCCTTTCGTGCGATGGACAGTTTGACACGGGCCGACGCCTGTCTATACTCGCCATGTCACGTCAACCGACCGCGCATGAAATTGCTTGAAAGCCGGCATATTGGATTGCTCGCGCTCCAACTGGGCGCGATTTATCTCCATGCACAGGTTGTGGTCCCGATGCAAAACCAGCAGCCGTTCGGCGGCAACGATATCCGGAATCTCCGCGTTCTCAACCAATCGGCCGACGGCTCGGAAGTCACGTTGACGCTGGAGTATTCCTACGACGGCGCCAGCGGATCGTCGGCGCGGCTTCTCCCGGTCATCGCCCTCAAGAATCAACAGAAAGTCTCCAGTTGGTTCGGAGCGGACCCGGTGACCATCCCCACCGGGCATGGGATTATTTCCGTCAAGGTCAAGTTTTTCAATGACGAACCCGGCGCGCCCAAGGAACTGACCACCGACCGGGTTCGGATCATGATGCTCACCGACAACGGCGCCAGTGTGATCGCCCAGGGCATTTTTAGCAGAACCATCAAATGGGGCAGCCCCGGCGGCCAGCCGACCGAAACCGCCGAGGAGGCTCGCGCAAGGGAAGCCGCTGAAGCCAAACGCAACGAGGAAGAAAAAGCCAAGGCCGAAGCCGAGACCAAAGCCCGCGAAGAGGCCCGCCTGAAGGCCGAACAGGAAAGACTGGCGGCGGAAGCCAGGGCCAAGGCTGAAGCCGAAGTCAAAGCCGCCGAAGAAGCGCGCTTAAAGGCCGAGCAGGAAAGAATGGCCATCCAAGCCAAGGCCAGGGCCGATGCTGAAGCTAAAGCTCTCGAAGAAGCCCGCTTGAAGGCCGAACAGGAACGGCTGGCGGCAGAGGCCAAGGCCAGGGCCGCAGCCGTAGCCCTCGAACAAGCCCGCTTAAAAGCCGAGCAGGAAAGAATTGCCGCCGAAGCCAAGGCCAAAGCCGAGGCCGAAGCCAAAGCCCTTGAGGAAGCCCGCTTAAAAGCCGAACAGGAAAAATTGGCGGCGGAAGCCAAGGCCAAAGCCGATGCTGAAGCCAAAGCCCTCGAAGAAGTCCGGTTAAAAGCCGAGCAGGAAAGGATGGCGCTCGAAGCCAAGGCCAAGGCCGAAGCCGAAGCGAAGGCCCGCGAAGAAGCTCGCCTGAAGGCCGAGCAGGAAAGACTGGCCGCCGAAGCCAGGGCCAGGGCTGAGGCCGAAGCCAAAGCCCGCGAAGAAGCCCGCTTAAAGGCCGAACAGGAACGGCTGGCGGCGGAAGTCAAGGCCAAAGCCGAGGCCGAAGCCAAAGCCCGCGAAGAAGCCCGCTTGAAGGCCGAACAGGAAAGACTGGCCGCAGAAGCCAGGGCCAGGGCTGAAGTCGAAGCCAAAGCCCGTGAAGAGGCCCGGTTAAAGGCCGAGCAGGAAAGACTGGCCGCCGAAGCCAAGGCCAGGGCCGAGGCCGAAGCCAAAGCCCGCGAAGAGGCTCGCTTGAAGGCCGAACAGGAAAGACTGGCGGCGGAAGCCAGGGCCAAGGCTGAAGCCGAAGCCAAAGCCGCCGAAGAAGCCCGCTTAAAGGCCGAGCAGGAAAGGCTGGTGGCGGAAGCCAGGGCCAAGGCCAAGGCCGAGGCCGCAGCCAAAGCCCTTGAGGAAGCCCGCTTGAAAGCCGAGCAGGAAAGACTGGCGGCGGAAGCCAAGGCCAAGGCCGCAGCCAAAGCCCTCGAAGAGGCTCGACTCAAGGCTGAACAGGAGAGACTGGCCGCCGAAGCCAGGGCCAAAGCCGCAGCCGAAGCCAAAGCCCGCGAAGAAGCCCGGTTAAAAGCCGAACAAGAAAGGCTGGCGGCGGAAGCCAAAGCCAAGGCCGAGGCCGAAGCCAAAGCTCTCGAAGAAGCCCGATTGAAGGCCGAACAGGAAGGGCTGGCTGCCAAAGCCGCGGCCGAAGCCAAAGCCCTCGAGCAGGCCCGCTTGAAAGCCGAACAAGAAAGACTGGCCGCCGAAGCCAAAGCCAAGGCCGAAGCCGAAGCCAAAGCCCGCGAAGAAGCCCGCCTGAAAGCCGAACAGGAAAGACTGGCCGCCGAAGCCAGGGCCAAAGCCGAGGCCGAAGCCAAAGCCCTTGAAGAGGCCCGGCTGAAAGCCGAACAGGAAAGACTGGCCGCGGAAGCCAAGGCCAAAGCCGCAGCCGAAGCCAAAGCCGCCGAAGAAGCCCGCTTAAGAGCCGAGCAAGAAAGACTGGCGGCCGAAGCCAGGGCCAGAGTTGAGGCCGAGGCCAAAGCCCGCGAAGTGGCCCGGTTAAAGGCCGAACAGGAAAGACTGGCCGCCGAAGCCAAGGCCAGGGCTGAGGCCGAAGCCAAAGCCCGTGAAGAGGCCCGACTGAAGGCCGAGCAAGAAAGGTTGGCGGCGGAAGCCAAGGTCAAAGCCGCAGCCGAAGCCAGAGCCCGCGAAGAAGCCCGGTTAAAAGCCGAACAGGAAAGACTGGCCGCAGAAGCCAAGGCCAGGGCCGAGGCCGAAGCCAAGGCTCGCGAAGAAGCCCGGTTGAAGGCCGAACAGGAAAGACTGGCCGCAGAAGCCAAGGCCAGGGCTGAGGCCGAAGCCAAAGCCCGCGAAGAAGCCCGGTTGAAGGCCGAACAGGAAAGACTGGCCGCAGAAGCCAGGGCCAAAGCCGAGGCTGAAGCCAAAGCCCGCGAAGAGGCCCGGTTGAAGGCCGAACAGGAAAGACTGGCCGCAGAAGCCAAGGCCAGGGCGGATGCCGCAGCCAAAGCCCTTGAAGAGGCCCGGTTAAAAGCCGAGCAGGAAAGAATGGCCGCCGAAGCCAGGGCCAAAGCCGAAGCCGAAGCCAAAGTCCTTGAAGAAGCCCGCCTGAAGGCCGAACAGGAAAGATTGGCGGCGGAAGCCAAGGCCAAAGCGGACGCTGAGGCCAAAGTCCTCGAAGAAGCCCGCTTGAGGGCTGAACAGGAGAGGCTGGCGGCAGAAGCGAAAGCCAGGGCCGCAGCCCAAGCCCTCGAAGCCGCCCGCCTAAAGGCTGAGCAGGAAAGACTGGCGGTCGAAGCCAGAGCCGCCGAGGAAGCCCGCCTGAAGGCCGAACAGGAAAGAATTGCTGCCGAAGCCAGGGCCAAAGCCGAGGCCGAAGCCAAAGCCCGCGTTCCACAACCGCCGCCAGAAGTCTCGACGCCTTCCTTCGTTTTGGCTTCAAACTTCCGGACCAAAGTCAGCGATGTCGATATCTTCAGTCGCAGTTTGGACCGTTCTGAAATGACTATCAGTGTCGATTATGACGTCTCGAAGGAAGATGGGAGGCCAAAGACGGGAGTGGACATGGTCAGCACCGATGACCCTTCGGTTTCGGGCTATTTTTCCAGCCCGGTCGTGGACATTGGCCGGAGCAGCCATAATACCATCCTCTTCCCGGTCAAATTGAGGGCTTCGGCGGCGTCCGCTTTCCGGCGGGCCACTTTGCCCACAGATAAAATTTGGATCTACCTCGTCAATGCCTCCGGCGTGAAATCCTACATCTTTCAGGGAACAATGATCCTGCTCTGGCATGTGCCCGGGGGGGCCAACGCGGCCCCGGCCGCGGCCTCCGCGGCCCAAAGCGCCGTGCAAATCGAGAGTTTCAAACAAAATGACCTGTTCGGCGGTTATGTGATAGTCAAATATAATCTGCCTGTTGATGGCGGCAGGCTCCATCTGCGCGTTTTTGACTCGTCCAATCCCTCCACCGCGGACTGGTTTGCCAGCAATGACGTCTTGCTCAAATCCGGCCCCGGCATGCAACTGGTGAAAATCGCCGCGCTGCCCCGGGCGAAATCCCCGGACGTCTTCAAGGCGGACACCCTCGAGATTCAGATGCTGGATGAAAAAGGCAACATCCTGGCCACCGGCAGGAAGGAAATTCCAATGACTTGGGCCAAGCGGAAATGAAATCCCCGGCCCTTGTCATTGCAACGCTGCCCGGCGCGGCCCCCCTCTTCGGCGGGACCGTTGATTTTGGCGGCGTTACAGGCAACGGGGAGGCGCAGCGGGTTTCTCCGCCAACCGGCCCGGCCCCAGGCTCATTTTTAGAGTGGATTTTTGGGGGAGGCCTCATACAATTTTCGCATGGCAGAGAAAACGATCAGCCAGGTCCCTCGCCCCTTGCGCGAGCAGTACGAAAAAGGCAAGGCAGCCTTCGACCGGCATAATTTTGATTACGCCATCGCCATCTTCAACCAGATCCTCGAGCAGGAGCCGGCTTTTTATGATTGCCGCGAGGCGTTGCGCGCGTCGCAATTCAAGAAATCGGGGGGCCGGAGCGGTTTTTTCAAGAAAATACTCAGCGGGGCCGGGTCCTCTCCCTTGCTGGCCAAAGGCCAGTTGGCCCTGATGAAGGAGCCCGTGGATGCCTTGAAAATCGCCGAGCAAATCCTCAACAGCGATCCCAACAGCGCGGCGGCCCACAAGCTTTTGGGGGAGGCGGCCATGCTGGCTGATTTGCCCAAGACCGCCATTCTCTCCCTGGAAATCGCCGCCAAACATTCGCCCAAGGATGAGGAGATCAAAAAAAATCTGGCCCGGGCCTATTCGGCCGCCGGCCAGGGCGACAAGGCGGAAACCATTTTTGCCGAGTTGATGCGATTGCACCCGGCCGATCTCCGGCTCGTCCAGGAACTGAAGGACATCTCTGCCCAAAAAACCCTCACCGAAGGCGGTTACGAGGCGCTCTCGGACGGATCGGGTTCTTATCGCGATATTTTAAAGGACAAGGACCAGGCCGTGGCCATGGAACAGGAGGGCCGCCAGGTCAAGACCGAAGATTTGACGAAAAAAGAAATTGCCAAATACGAGGAGCAACTGGCCAGGGAACCCAAAAATTTGAAACTGCTCCGCAACGTGGCCGAGCTTTATGCGCAGCAGAACGATTTTGACAGGGCGCTGGAAGCTTACCACAGAATCGAAGCCCAGGAAGGAAAGACGGACGCCTCGCTGGAAAAAGTCATTTCCGAGGCGACCGTCAAAAAGTTTAATCACGCCATTGCCCAACTGGATCCCCAGGCGCCCGGCTCCGCCGAAAAGATCAAACAGCTTGAGGGCGAGCGGGATGCCTTTTTGCTGGCCGATTGCGAGCGGCGGGCCGAGAGGTATCCAAACGATTTGATCATTCGCTTCGAACTGGGGAAACTCTATTATCAAACCGGGAAAATCAGGGAGGCCATCAAGGAATTTCAAAAAGCGCAAAACAATCCCAACAAGCGCATCCAGTCGCTCAGTTCCCTGGGCCAATGTTTTGCCCAACTTGGCATGAACGACATGGCCGCCCGCAGCCTGCAAAACGCCCTCAAGGAAAAACCTGTCTTCGACGACGAAAAAAAGGAAATGATTTATGCTTTGGCCGTCGTCCTGGACAAAATGGGCAAGAAGGAAGAAGCCATGGACCAATACAAACAGATTTATGAGGTGGATTCCGGCTACAAAGACGTGGCCGAAAAAGTCGAAAAATATTACTCCAGCCGCGCCTGAAAGCGCAAATCAAGGCATTTTGAACAAATTAATTTTATATTAAATCACTCACTATCAACCATTTGCAAGATTTCCAAAAATAGATAAGAATCCCTATTGACATAATATAGATTTCTGATATTATCGTCCCAATAAATGCAAAAAGAATCAGGAATATTATGAAAAACAAACTGAACAAAACGCATCTTGTGCAAGCTGTTTCGCTTGCCGGCATTATCATTATTTTTGCCGGGACCGCGCGGGCGCAACAGTTGCTCACGAAGCCGGCTTGGTTGCCGCAGTTGTCGTTGGGCGTCAGCGAAGTTTATGACAACAACATTTTCGGGGTGTCGGGCAATGGCATGCCGACGGAAGAGGCGTGGATCACCAAGATCTCGCCGGGGATCGGGTTCGATTTTGCGCCGCTGGCCGGCAACCGGGCGCCATTTCAGAAATTGTCGCTGAGTTATACGCCCGACTTTGTTATTTTCGCGCTGCCACGCGACAAGGCGCCAGACAATGAGCCGCCGCAAGATTACGACGCGCACAAGTTTGGCATTGCCATCAAAGGGGCGGCCGGCGATTTTTCGTTCTCGCTGGACAACTCCTTCCTCTACAACGATGGCAGCAGGAACGCTCCGACCTACGCCCTGAACCAGCTTCCCAGCTCCAACCCGCTGGCCAATCAGTTCGACAGATATCGAAATCAATTTGCCAATACACCGGCGCGTGAGCGGGTCAACCAGATCCAGGACCGTGAGGCGACGGACTTGCAGTATGATGTGGACAAGTTTTTTATCAGAGCCACAAGCGCCTTGCTTTTTTACGGCATGGACTCCGTCTTCCACACCAACGCAGCCCCCTACAGAGGGTACCAAAACTATCCGTCCCGCAGCGACGTCAATGGCGGCACGGATTTGGGGTATAAAGTGCTGACCAACGTGGCGCTGACGCTGGGGTGTCGTTACGGCAGCCAGTACCAACAACAATTTCCGGCATCGATTGCATCCGATCGCCATTATTCGTCCAGCACCTATCAACAAGTGCTGTTTGGGGCGGAGGGCAGGCCATGGAATTGGCTGGAGATGAAACTGGCCGGCGGACCAGACTTCCGCGATTACAATGCCAATACGCCGGTTTACGATTTGCACCCGACCAAATATTACGGGGAAGCCTCCGTTGCGGCGACGATCACCACCAACCAGAGCCTGACATTCAAGTACAAGCAATGGAATTGGGTTGCCTCCACCGGCTATGTGCCGGAGTTTGACAGTTCCTACATCCTCAATTATCACTGGAACGCGACCCGGCAATGGGGATTTGACATGGGCGCCGGGCTTGTTGAGGCCGACTATACCAGCGGCTACGATGCCGCCGGAACGGCGCCGAGCATCCGTGCTGACAGGGAGTACACGCTTGCGCCGGGTGTAACCTACGCCTTCACCCCCCAACTCAGCGCCAGCCTGAGCTACACCTTTAACTCCGGCAACAACGAGCTTTACACCATACCGGCCTCATCGCATCCGGCTTACAAAAACTTCATCGATCAGCAGGTTTCGCTGGGGTTGCTCTACAAGTTCTGACCTTGAACAGGTTCGGCGCAAGGGGCAACCTCTTTGAGTCTGGCCCTGAACACGCATCCAGGAACATGGCATGAATTATTATTGCATCCTCTGCCTTCTGCTCGCCGCGGCCGCCCAGCCGGTCCTGGCGCAGAAGACGGTCTCCTTGCTCAATGTTTCCTACGATCCGACCCGCGAATTTTACCAGGACATCAACGCCGCCTTCGCCACATTCTGGAAGAACAAGACTGGCGAAGTGGTGACGATCCAGCAATCGCACGGCGGCTCCGGCAAACAGGCCCGCGCGGTGATCGATGGTTTGCAGGCCGATGTTGTTTCCCTGGGGCTGGCTTGGGACGTTGACCAGTTGCATGACAAGGCGGGCCTGGTTCCGGCCAATTGGCAGCAACGGCTGCCTGATGACAGTTCGCCTTATTCATCGGCCATTGTCTTTTTGGTCAAAAAGGGAAATCCCAAGAACATTAAGGATTGGGACGATTTGGTCCGTCCGGGCGTGACCATCGTCACGCCCAACCCAAAAACGTCCGGCGGCGCGCGCTGGACTTACCTCGCCGCCTACGGCTATGCCTTGCGGAAGAACCACGGTTCCGCCGCCGCGGCCGCGCACTTTGTCGAACAGTTTTACCGGAACGCCCCTGTCCTGGATGAAGGCGCGCGCAGCGCGGCCATGACCTTTGCCCAGCGCGGCATCGGGGACGCGCTGATCAGTTGGGAAAACGAGGCCCTGCTGGTGATGAACGGATTTGGCCGTGGCAATTTCGAGATTGTTTATCCTTCGCTGAGCATTCTGGCGGAGCCGCCCGTCTCCGTTGTCGATAAATATGTTGACGCCCACGGCACCCGGAAGGAGGCGGAGGCCTACCTGCGCTTTCTCTACACCCCGGAGGCGCAGGAGCTGGCGGCCCGGCATTATTTCCGCCCGCGCCTGGCGGAAGTGGCGCGCCGGCACGAAAAAACTTTTCCGCCCATGAAACTTTTTACGATAAAGGAAGTTTTTGGAAGCTGGAAGCAGGCCCAGAAAATTCACTTCGAGGAAGGGGGCATATTTGATCAGATCTCCAGAAGCCGCCGGTGAGGCGGGCGTGCTGCCGCCCTTGGAGTCCGCGCCGCTGGAAGGTCGCGCGGCGTCCAACCCGTTGCCCGGCTTGAAATTCACGCTGGGCTTCACGGTTTTTTACCTCAGCATCATCGTGCTGCTGCCCGTCGCGGCGCTGGTGCTCCGGTCGTTTCATCTTTCCTGGTCTGAATTATGGGCGCTGGCCACCAATGAACGCGCGCTCGCGGCCTATGAGCTGAGTTTGGGGGCTTCATTGGCCGCCGCGCTGATCAACGCTGTTTTTGGAAGTCTATTGGCCTGGGTTTTGGTTCGCTACAGGTTTCCGGGACGCCGCTTGCTGGATGGGCTGATTGATTTTCCGTTTGCCCTGCCCACGGCGGTGGCGGGTTTGACGCTGGCCAATTTGTTTGCCGACCACGGCTGGCTGGGACAATTCCTGGCGCCCATTGGAATCCGGGGCGCGTTTACCCGGCTCGGCGTGGTCATCGCCTTGACTTTCGTCGGCCTGCCCTTCGCGGTGCGGACCCTCCAGCCCGTCCTCGAAAACCTTGACCGCGGAGTTGAGGAAGCTGCCGCCTGCCTCGGGGCCAGCCGTTTCCGGACGTTTGTCAGCGTCATCGCGCCAACTCTTTTCCCCACGGTTTTGACCGGCTTCGGCCTTTCCTTCGCCCGCGCCCTGGGGGAATACGGGTCCATTAAATTCATTTCCGGCAATCTGCCCTGGACGGAAATCGCGCCGGTGCTCATGGTCATGCGGCTGGACCAATACGATTACACCGGGGCCATTGCCGTCGCGCTGGTGTTGATGCTCTTTTCCTTCGCGCTCCTCTTCACGCTGAACTGGGTGCAGGGATGGGCCTCCAAATTCCAACAGCCATGAACCTCTCCCTTCCTGCTCCATCTCAAGCGCGCGCCGCGCCGTCCTCCATCCGGGAAAGCGCGGCGGTGAAATGGCTTTTGATCGCGCTGGCCGGCGGGTTCGCGGCCCTGTTTTTGTTGCTGCCGTTGATCAATGTCTTTGCCCAGGCTTTCTCCGGCGGTTGGGCGCCTTACTGGAAGGCCGTGACGGACAAGGACACCGGTTCGGCCATTCGGCTGACCTTTCTTGTCGCGGCCATCAGCGTTCCATTGAACGTCATCTTCGGGCTGGCGTCGGCCTGGGCCATCGCCAAGTTTGATTTTCGCGGCAAAGCCGTTCTGCTGACTTTCATCGACCTGCCCTTTTCCGTTTCGCCCGTGGTGGCCGGGTTGCTTTTTGTGCTGCTCTTTGGGGCCAACGGGCTGTTTGGCGGCTGGCTGGCCGCCCATCATGTCAAAATCATATTTGCCCTTCCGGGACTTGTTCTGGCCACGATCTTCGTCACCTTTCCCTATGTCGCGCGGGAATTGATCCCCATCATGCAGGACCAGGGATCGGAACAGGAGGAGGCGGCGTTGACCCTGGGTGCCAACGGCTGGCAAACATTTTGGCGGGTGACCGTCCCCTCGGTCAAATGGGGCTTGCTCTACGGCATCATCCTTTGCAACTCGCGGGCCATGGGCGAATTTGGCGCGGTGGAAGTGGTGTCAGGCCACATCGCCGGCCAAACCGACACCCTGCCCTTGCGCGTGGACAAACTCTACAACGAGTTCGATCCGGTTGCGCCGTTTGCCGTGGCGACGCTGTTGGCCTTCCTGGCCCTGGCGACATTGTGTGTCAAACTTTTTCTGGAATGGAAAAGCCGGGATGAAAGTTGAGCAACTTTAACCACAGAGAGCACAGAGATCACAAAGAAAAGTTCTTTCTTTTGGCTCTCAACCGCGAAATACAGACTACGCGAACACCGAAAGCAAGAAACGCAATATTGATACATTGGTCTGGAAAATCGGTAACACGGTAACAAGTGTTGATAGTCAACGACTTAGCCGGTAACATGAAAGGCTACAAACCAGTAACATGTTACTGCTTTTCGTCTTTCGGTGCCTCAGGAGCTGTATAAATTTAGCCATCTGAAAAGGGAAAGACAAGATATGAATGATAGGTCTGGAAAATCGGCAACACGGCAACAAGTGTTGATAGTCAACGACTTAACTGGCAACACAAAAGGCAACAGATCGGCAACATGTAGCTCCTTTTTAAGAATTTAACCGCGGATTTGACGGATTTCACGGATGCCATGAAAGATTCCACTATTGCGGTTCGAGTGTGAAAGTGCCGCTCTGATTGGTTCCAAGGAAGTAGCCTTGGGCGTTGGTCTGGCCTTGCAGGATCACGCCGTTGACTTTGATCGTCTGTTTCGGGTTCTCTGGATTGGCGAAGCTGCCGCTGATCACGCCCGTCGTTTTGTTCATCTTCAACGTGAGTTTGTTCGTGTTCTCGGACAAGTTGGAGATCGTGAGCGAAAAATTGGTGTCCTCCAACGTCACGGTCAGTTCCGACGGCAACGCCTGGCCCGGCAGGTAAAGCCCTCCCGCGAGTGTCGCTTGCTGATTTGTAAATCCTGAGCGACATACGGTCGTCTTGCACGAGTTGGTCGAGTTGATCCAACTGATCCCAGAAGGAGCGGTGATGGTTTGGTTGGTGAAATAGTTCCAGCCCCACAACGATCCTTTGCCGCCGTAAAGGTTCACATACAACGGCCAATAACCATCCTGCGAAACCACGCTCGACTGGCTGATCGCCGTCCCGTCCGCCAAACTCCCCGCCAGCGTGATGTTGCCCGAGGATGACACCTTCACCGTCCCATAGCTGGTTCCAAAAGGACCAACGGTGGGATTGGTCGTGCCGGGGATGATCAAGGTGTACTGTCCTTCAAACCCGGTTGCTTTGTCCGAGCTGCTGAACACATCCTGATACCCATTCAATTCGGCGAGAAATGCACCGCCGATGACAGTCCCACTGACCGATTGATCGGCGAAATCCAGTTGCAGGGTCGTGGTTAGCGAAGGAATTCCGTGGATTGGCTTTGAAAGGATGTTCGCCGTCCCGCCAAGGTTAAACTTCCCCGAAAACGGCACAGTCTGGCCTCCCAAATCTAGATTGCCGGAAACCGCCCCACTGCTGGTAACATTGAACGAAAACGAGCCGGAGTTGGTCTGTTGCCGGGCGGAACCCGTCGGGGCAAAAAGACCTTTATAAGCTCCCTGCGCCGCCAAGAAAACATTGGTCACGAAATTGGCCTCCAACAACAGATTTGACTGCATGGTAAACGTATAGCCCGCTGAATTGGTCAGAATGGAATAGGGCTGGTTCGTTCCGCCCACCCAGTTGACGAAGACGTTTTTGGCCTTGGGCACTGCCGTCACCTTGTATTTTTTCCCGGTCACGAGGCTCTTTGGCCATGCTGCGTGCTGGATAGTTCCCGACCCGTTCGTGATAAGAATCAAATTGTCAGGCGGCCAGTTCGAAGACGTGTAAATGCCGCTGGCCGTTGTCGTCACCCCGCTTGTGATCGTGACCGTTTGATTTGGAGGCGTGTTCCATCCTGAAATGGATGTGAACGAGACGGTGTAGTTGTCTGGCGCTAGGTTGGTCACATTCACCCCGCTGGCCAGGTTGGTTATTGACACCCCGAGGTTTTGGTTTATGACCTCCCATTGAGCCTCGGCAGACACCGCAGCGGGCAGTAGAACAACGCTCAATACACCAGTTGCCACGACTTTGTAAAGGCCGATGGCTGTTGTGGTCGCACCGGCTATGATCGTAACCGTTCGAGCGGCGGGCGTGTTCCATCCGGGAATTGAGGTGAATGAGACAGTATGAGTGCCCGCTGATAGATTGGTCACTGTCGCCCCGCTGATTTGGCTTGTCCTGCCATCGACCTGCCACAGTGCCCCATCGGTGATTGCCCCGGCGGGAGTAATGGTCACTTGCAACGACCCGACTGGATTCGGCGCGTTCAACATCACGGCCGGAACACAGGCAAAAGTTGATCCCCAGCCCGTATTTTCTGAATAGTAATAAACAGTTAAATTGTCACTTTGGAACACCGTGCAGTCAGCGCTAGGCGCGTTGCCTTGAAAATAGACGCCTGTCAGATTGGTGCAGCCATAAAACGCCTTAGTCCCGACATTAGTGACGCTGCCGGAAATCGTAACGCTGGCCAAGTTGCTGTTTCCATAGAACGCGTTGGTTCCGATACCGGTCACCTCCAGTCCGTTGATATTGGTCGGAATGGTAACGACCCTGCCGGTCCCCGTATAAGCGATGATGGTAAGAGTATCGTCGGCATTTGTTGTGTCAGTGAATCCTAGTTCATTCGGGAGTGTTGAGAGATAATCTACCAAGCTCTGTTTGTCATTGTTGTTGGCATCCAAAATCCCCCAATTCTGTTCGACAGTTCCAACCCCTTCCTGGATTTTCCATGGCTCATCCCGATATTCAAAGATAAAATACTCGATGTTGTTGCTGTTCACCATGCTGACGAAATCGATTAGAAACTGGCTCTGATTGGCCACGCTGGGAACAATTCCCAGGTTGTTCCACAACGTATTTGTGCCGCCTGTCGGCCAGTTCGCCTCTCCAATCATCACCTTTTCTCTCGGGAACGCGTTGGTAATCGATTGCCATTGTTGGATGGTCCATGCCACAGCATTGGTTATCGGTATCTGGCTCCAATAAGCGTAAATATCTGCCATGACAAAATCCGAATTCGACACGACTGCGGGATTGTTCAGAAGATTAGCCGGAATTTCCCTTGTCCCAACAGGAATATTCGTGCGAGTGGCCGCTCTCACGTAATTAATATTACTAATGAGAGTTTGCGGATCATAGCCCTGCAATATCGCTTCGCTTCCCACAACAAGCCCCATGGTGGTCCCGTAGTTGGCGTTGCCAACCGCTATGAGGGCATTTAATTGATTTGTATCATCTGCGAAATCATTGGTACTTAAATAGGCGCACGGATAGCATTTGACCCCGTATGTATTGCAAATTGCTGGGATGTTTGAAAGCGAGCCCTCCATCCCGTAGGTCGAAATTTCATTGGCGAGAGCGACAATCCCATTTGTAGCCACAAAATCGCCCGTCATTTGAGCTACCGTCGGATAGATTCCGTTTGGGCTCTGGTTCCCTGTAAATGGGCTATAACTTAACCCAACAAATGGTTTCCCCTGCGGTTGGGCTTGCATCGCCATTGCTGCCAGTAGCAGCCAACCCAAAAGCAAGGGTCGTGCGCAGGGGCCATGTTTTTTCATGTTCATGATGGTTTTACCCATCCTGGAACTTGTGACAGCAGATACGGTATTTAAGTTCATGGAGATGGCTTTCGTCTTCATAAATCTGCTTGGGTTTGTGTGGAATTAGAGTCTTATTATCGCTCGGTAAAAGTGCTGTTTGTGTCGGCGGCGCTTGGATTTGTCATTATACACGCTTGAAGCAAGCCCATCCTTCTGTCTCTCCGTTTCTTGGGAAACCCTGAATGTATTTTGCACCATCCCTCTCATAGGCATCCGCCAACGGAGCTTCCAGCGTCGCCAAGGCTCTGGCGGACCGGGGGCCGGGCCACCGCGAGGGAGATTAAGATTAGGATTAAGAATGGCAACCCGAGAAAGTGAGATGCGCACGTTTCAGATCAGTGCGTTGGCCAGGAGGGTCAGGGCCAGGCCGATAAGGCCGATGATGGTTTCGCACAGCGTCCAAGAACGCAATGTCTGGCCGACTGTCAATCCTAAACATTCTTTGACAATCCAAAAACCGCCGTCGTTGAGGTGCGAAAGGAAAAGGGAGCCGCAGCCCATGGCGATGACCATCAGTTCCACGTTTGTACCGGGATGAGCCGACAACTCGGGCACCATCAATCCGGCGGCGGTGGTGATGGCGACTGTCGCCGAACCGGTGGCTACACGGATGAAGGCCGAGACCAGCCAGGCATATACCAACGGCGGCAAATGCATGGTCTGGGCTAATGACCCGATTGCCGCCGCCGAGCCACTCACTTGCAGGACGCGGGCGAATCCGCCGCCGCCGCCCACGATCAATACCGCCATGCCAATCGACGCGACGGATTGCTCGGCGAATTTTGACAGTTGCACGGGGCTGAATCCGCATCTTGTTCCGAGCGACCAGAGCGCAAACAGCACGGAAATGAGCAACGCAATGGAAGGGTTGCCAATGAAGCTGGCGATGTCACGGCCCCTTGTGCCGGGCTGAAGGACCAAGCCCGCCATTGTGCCCATCAATATCAAGAGAACCGGCAGCAGCATGGAAAACAATGTCAGTCCGAAATCCGGCCAGCGCCGGCCCGGCTCCAACGGTTGGAGGGCAATGACCGGCGGCGGAACATTAACATGCCGACTGGCCCACCGGGCAAAGAGCGGCCCGGCAATAGCGGCTGTGGGCAGGCCGAGAGTCAGCGCCCAGACGACGACCATGCCGGTGTTGGCGTGCAGGGCCTGGATGGCCACGACCGGGCCGGGATGAGGTGGCATCAGGCCGTGCATGGTGGAGAGACAGGCCAGCAGCGGAATGGCCAGTTGCAGGTAGGGCCGCCGGGTCTCGCGGGTGAGGGTTTGAAGAATCGGGACCAAAAGAATCAGGCCGACGGCAAACCAGGTGGTCAGACCGACGACCAGGGCCAGGGTCATGACGCACAGGCCAATGCGGCGCGGGCCGAAAACGGCGACCATCCTTTTGGCCAGGACTTCCGCGCCGCGCGATTCGGCCAGGAGTTTGCCGAGCATCACGCCCAGACAAATGACCGCCGCGACGCCGCCGAGCGTTGCCCCCAGCCCGTCCTGAAAGGCTTCGGCGACCGTCAACAATGGTTTGCCCGAAGCCGCGCCGACGAACAGCGCGGCGATGAGCAAGGCGAGAAAGGCGTTGAGCCGGACGCGCAGGACAAGCAGGACCAGCACGCCAACGCCGGCCAACGCCAACGCGATGAGCAACCATTGCGCCAGCGTCATGCCTTGCGGCCCTCCAAAGCGGCGGCTTGGATCCAGGCGATGTTGAACGACGGCTTCAAGGGCATCTTACAGGCTGAGTTTGAATATTTTTGGCAACCAAGGTCAATCAAATGATTGTTTTTCCTTGACATTGAGGGCCGATTAAATATGCTCCCCCCGCACTGCGGCTTTCAGTGCGGGGGGAGCATATTTTGATGGCAGCAAAGAATTCGCTCCATTCGTTCCTCTTGGGTTTTTGCGGCGGAATTTAGATACGTTTGCCCTGTTCTTTCTGCGTTCTTTCTGCCTTGTTCTTTGCGCTTTACACGGCGGTGAAACGGGTGGTTCATCGGGGCAGATAAATCACCAAGTCAGCCCATTCCCAGTCGGCGGCTTCGCGCCACAACGGGACCAACAGCCGCGCCTGGGTTCCATAGGCGATGCGCGAGACTGACTTGCGAAACAGGATCACGCCCGAATGCCCCACGCCTTCGCGGGTCAACACGCCAGCATGATGGGCCAGGGAACCGCGGTCGAAATTGACCAGGACCAGGTTTTCTTCGCGCAACGTCATCAGCAAAGCGGGGTCCTTCAGTTGCAAGCATGCTCCATCGCGCCAATCAGCGATATGCGCGATGGGAAAGCCGGCCTGAAGCTTGAGACACGCGGACAGAAGAGCGTGTGAGACGTTCTCGTCCGCCAGCAGACGAATCTTCATGGCTGGGATTCGGCCGCCCGCTGGCTGGAGATTTCAGCGGCAAACGCCCGGGCGAAAGCGAGGGCGCAACGGACCAGGCTAGGCGGCCAGCGAAAGTGCCTCGCGGTCTTCTCCACGCTTCGGGTTTCGCGCTGGACATCTTCAACTTCCCAAACCGCGACACGATGGCCGAGAACGTAAGCTTCCCTTCCACTGGCCGCGTCACGGAATCCTATGCCGGGATACTCCTCCTCCAGGGCCTTCTCCCGCAGATAGAGGCTGCTGAGAGTGGAAACTTCCAGTTTTTTGCGCCGGGCCTGCCGGGCCAGCAAAGGGGCCAGGTCCTTTTCAATGCGACAAGACTGAACTACGGTTGCCATACTGGAGGAATGTCGTTTACATTGTAAACAATGTCAAGCGGGAAAACGGCAGCCGGTCAAGCTTTGAGAAAATAGCCGCGCTGCTTCGCGGTGACGGGCCGGTCGAGCTTCTCCAGGACTTGCAGCATGTCTTCCCAAACTTTGCGCTTCTCGGTGAGGGCTTGGTTGCGGAGCAAATAGGAGGGATGAAAGGTCGGCATGAGCGGGGTGCCGCGGAAAATTTGAAATCGTCCGCGCAGTTTGCCGATGGGTTCGGTTTTTCCGAGCAAACCTTCAACGGCTGTGGCCCCCAAGGCAACGATGACTTTGGGCCGGATCAAATCGATTTGTTCCAGCAAATACGGAAGGCAGGTTTTCATTTCCCCGGCGGTGGGCTTGCGGTTGCCGGCGCGCTGGCCGGGGGTGTCGGGCCGGCATTTGAGGATGTTGGCGATATAGACATGCTCGCGGCTGAATCCCATCGTTTTGATGATGCGTGTCAACAGTTGCCCGGCCGCCCCGACAAATGGCTCGCCCTGGCGGTCTTCATCTACACCGGGCGCTTCGCCAACAAACATAAGCGCGGCATGAATGTCGCCCACGCCAAAGACGACGTTTTTACGGCTGGCGGCCAGATGGGGACATTTTACACAGACAGAGGCGCGGGCGCGCAGGGCGTCCATGGCGGATGCAGTGTTCTCAGGGGCGGACGGGGAGGACTTGTCGGACGAGTCAGACCTGTCTGACTTGTCGGACAGGGGTTGCTGGAGTTGGCGCAAGGTCTCGCTCTCAACGGTTAGGAAACGGACGCCGCCGGCTTTGAGGGTCTGCAAATGCCGTTCGGTGGCCTCAAGAAGGCGCGCGTAATCGTTCATCACGCTTCTAGCTCAGCCGCATGGGCATGACAACGTAGAGAAATGGACCGTTGATTTTCAAAACGCCGGGGCTGAGTTCGTCGATCAATTCCAAGAAAACTTCGTCCTCGGTCAAGGCGGCCAGCGGCTCAATGAGGTAGGCGGGGTTGAAGGCGATGGCCATTTCCTTGCCTTTGTAATTGATCGCCAGGGTTTCGCGGGCTTCGCCGACTTCAGGAGCGTTGGCGGTGATGGCCAAATTATTGAGGCTGACGGCCATTTTCACGGAATTGGCCTTGTCGCTGGTCATGATCTGGGCGCGGCGGACGGCGGCCAGAAGCTCTTCGCGGGGCAGGGCGATGCGTTCCTTGGTCTCGCTGGGAATCACCTGCCGGTAATTGGGATAATTGCCTTCAACCAGTTTGGAAAGGAGCAGGATGGAAAAACCTTTGTCGTCGTTGAGGGTCAGGGCGACGTGGTTTTCGCTCAGCTTGAGTTCAACGCCGCCTTTATCGACCAGGAGGCGGTTCAATTCATTGACGGCTTTGGTCGGGATGATGAATTCGCCCTGGCTGTTTTCGGGAATATCCAATTCCTCGTCCACCAAAGCGAGGCGGCGGCCATCGGTGGCAACCATGGTCATTTTGTGTTCCTTGAGGCTGATGAAAATGCCGTTGAGGACATAGCGGGATTCGTCGGTCGAAATGGCGAAGGAAGTCTTGCGCAACATGCCTTTAAGCTTGTCCTGCGGCAGCGTGATCTTTTTATCCTCCTTTAAAGACTGGATGGGGGGAAATTCATCGGCGCTCAAGCCGTTTATTTTGTAAAACGAGGCCCCCGCGCGGACGCTGCAGGCGTGCTTTTCGTCCACCTCCAGCTCAATTTCAGGGCTGGCCAATTCGCGGGCCACACTGAAAAACCGTTTGACCGGGACGGTCGTCGCGCCCTGTTTTTTAACCTTCGCCTCGACGGAGCAACTGATGGAAACATCGAGGTCGGTGGCGGTGAATTCGAGCCTGTTGCTGGTGGCGCGCAACAGGACGTTGGAAAGAATCGGCAGGGTTGTGCGGGTGCTGACGATGTTTTGCACCGACTGCAAACCGTGGATCAATTGATCTTTGGCAATGGTCAGATTCATGCGGCCTTTTAATAGTATGTTTCTTTAAGCAGAGAAAGATTATTAATAAGGGGTGTGAATAACGGATAAATTCGCCGGTGTCAAGGCAATGAGAACGACTTGTGACGGATTTTTAATGTGAAGAACCCGCCGCGGGAAAGGCAGGAGGGCTGAAAACCGGGAGTTGTTGGCAAAGGGCACAACCAATTCACAGGCAACTCAACGGTGACGCGCGCGGTTAATGACATTTTTCAAGACGGTTTCAGCGGTTTGAACTTCCGCGAGGGTGGATTCGCGGCCGAGGGAAAAACGAACCAGCGAATTGGCCGAATTGGGATCGACGCCCATCGCTTTCATGACGTGCGAGGGTTCGAGCGACCCGGCTGAACACGCCGAACCGCTCGACGCGCAGATTCCCTCCATGTCCAAACCCGCCAGCAAGGTGATGCTGTCGCAACCGGCCACGGTGAAAGCCACGGTGTTGGGGAGGCGCTCGCGCAATGAACCGCGAAAATCAACGCCTTCGAGCGGCTTGACAAAATCAATGAGCCGGGCGGTCAACGGGGAAAGCTTTTCAGGGTCAAAAACGGGCGTTTTAACAAACCGTTCCATGGCCCCGGCCAAACCGATGATGCCGGCGAGGTTCTCGGTGCCGGCGCGGCGTTCATTTTCATGGCCGCCGCCAAAAAGGATGGGGTCGGGCCGAAGGGGCGATTTGACAAACAGCGCCCCGGCGCCCTTGGGGCCGTGCAGCTTGTGGGCGCAAACGGAAACCAGATCGGCGTTGAACTGATGGATGTCCTCGAACGGCAGTTTGCCAAAACTCTGAACCGCATCGGTGTGAAAAAGGACGCCATGAGAGCGGCAGATTTCCCCGAGAACCGGCACGGGTTGAATGGAACCGGTTTCATTGTTGGCCGACATGATGGAAACCAGGATGGTGTCAGGGCGGAGGGCCTTCTTCAAATCGTCCGGCGAAACAATGCCCTCCGCGTTGACCGGCAGCCAGGTGACGTCGAATCCCTCCTTCCCGGCCAAATACTGGAAACAATGCAGAACGGCATGATGCTCGACAGTGGAAGCAATCAGGTGGCGGCCCTTGCCGCGCAACAATCTGGCCGCGCCAAAAACGGCGAGGTTGTTGCTTTCCGTGCCGCCGCTGGTAAAAACGACTTCGCCCGGTTTGGAGCGCCAGACCGCGGCGACGCGGTCGCGGGCGTCATCGAGCAAGGCGCGGGCCTGGCGACCGAGGCGATGGACACTGGAAGGATTGCCAAAAACATCGCCCAAAAACGGGAGCATGTCCTCGCGCACCGCGGGGTCCAGAGGCGTGGTGGCGTTGTAATCGAAGTAAATTGTTTTCACGGAGTCCATCTTCGCTCATGGCCGTCAATCGCGGGCATCGTACGGCAAAACGGCTTGTGGACAACCCAAATTCAGCGTTGTCCAGCCTGCCGGGGCTGGTGAAAAAGGGCACAAACTGCTTGCCTGTGGTTGGGTTCGGATGTTTATTGCAGCGGTCAGAGGGCGCCGTTGCGCCACCACCATGAAGACTAAGAGTGAAATCGGCTATAATTCAAAGGTCGAAGGCGATGTGGTCCATACCCGCCTGGATTCGGCCATTAACTGGTTCCGCAAGAATTCCCTCTGGCCGATGCCCATGGGCTTGGCTTGCTGCGCCATCGAACTCATGGCGGCGGGCGCCAGCCGGTTCGATATCGCCCGCTTCGGCGCGGAGGTGATGCGCTTTTCGCCAAGGCAATCGGATGTCATGATCGTGGCGGGCACGGTCACTTACAAAATGGCCACCGCCGTGCGGCGCATTTATGAGCAGATGGCGGAGCCGAAATGGGTCATCGCCATGGGCGCTTGCGCTTCGACGGGCGGGATGTATCGCAGTTACGCGGTGTTGCAAGGGGTTGACAGGATTGTGCCGGTGGATGTCTATGTGTCGGGATGTCCGCCCCGGCCGGAAGCGTTGCTGGATGCTCTGATTAAAATGCAGGGGAAGGTGGCCAGGGAGCCGTTCATGGCCCTGCAAAAACGGGTGGCCTGAACCGGCTGGCCGGCCGGAGAGATGTTCCCATGTCTGCGCGCGAATTTGCCCAACAATTGAAGGCGCGGTTCGGTGACTGGATCTCCGAGCCGAAGGAGTTCCGCGCCGAAATCACGGTGCAATTGTCCGAGGCCGGGCGCATCGCGGACATCTGCCAGTATGCCAAAAAGGAGATGGGCTTCGATTATCTGGTGGACATCAGCAGCCTCGACAATTACGGCGCAGACCCGCGCTGGACGGTGGTTTATCATCTTTACGGGTACGGGCATCATTGCCATCTCCGTGTGAAAACGGATGTGAGCGAGGAAACATCCGAACTGCCCACCGTGACCAGCGTCTGGCGCGGGGCGGACTGGCATGAACGGGAGATTTATGACATGATGGGCATCCGATTCCGAGGGCATCCGGATTTGCGGCGGATTTTGATGTGGGAGGGGTATCCTTATTTCCCATTGCGCAAGGATTTTCCGCTGGCGGGCAAGCCGTCGGAGGTGCCGGAGGTGGCCTTTACCCGTCCGGCGCCTGAGGAGGGAGGTCCTTTCGTGACCCGTCCCGGCGGCAAGGGCAGCACCGCGCGGGAGCCGCGCGCGCACGAACTGGAAGCGGATGACGCGGGGGCCGGGGCGCGCGCGGAGAAAACATAGAGCATGGCGACGCAAGAACTGCACATTCAAGATTCAGCGGCCCGGGCGGCGGCATTGCCGACGGGACCGGCGGAGGAATTGACCGATCTTCAAGGGGAGAAAATGGTGCTGAACATGGGGCCGTCGCATCCGGCCACGCATGGCGTGTTGCGGCTGGTCTTGGAACTGGACGGCGAAATCATCACCAAGGCCACGCCCGACATCGGCTACCTGCATCGCGGCGATGAAAAAATCGCCGAGAACATGACCTACACCCAGTTCATTCCCTACACGGACCGGCTGGATTACCTGGCGCCCCTGGCCAACAACGTCGCCTACGCGCTGGCGGTCGAAAAATTGATGGGCATCGACCATGACCTGCCGCCGCGGTGCCAGTATATTCGCGTGATTTGTTGCGAACTGGCCCGCCTCTCCTCGCACCTGCTCGGGCTTGGCTCGATGGCGATGGACGTGGGCGCGCTGACGGTTTTTCTCCTCACCTTCACCGAGCGGGAGAAGATTTACAATTTGATCGAGGCCCTGACCGGCGCGCGGTTCACCACCTCCTACACGCGCATCGGCGGGGTGGCGCGCGATCTGCCGGCGGGCTGGGTGGAACAATGCCGCCAATTCCTGGGCGAAGTGGTGGTCACCATCGACGAAACGGAGAAGCTGCTGACCCGCAATAAAATTTTTGTGGACCGCAACCGCGACATCGGCGTGATTTCGCGCGAGGCGGCGATTGATTACGGGTTGAGCGGTCCTAACCTGCGCGGGAGCGGGGTGGAGTTTGACTTGCGCAAAGCGCATCCTTATTTGGTCTATGACCAACTGGAGTTCGAAGTGCCCGCCGGCTCGGCGGGGGATTGCTATGATCGTTACCTGGTGCGGATCGAGGAGATGCGGCAAAGCGTCGGCTTGCTGCGCCAGTGCCTGGACAAATTGCCCGGAGGCCCTGACAACAAGAAAAAGGAGCCGGTGGACATCCCCGATGGCAAAACCGTTTTGCCCTCCAAATACAAAGTGCTGACCAGCATGGAGGAGTTGATCCACCAATTCATCCTCGTCACCCAAGGAGTCAACGCGCCGCCGGGCGAAGTTTATTTTTCCGCCGAGAATCCGAAGGGCGAACTGGGTTTTTACATTCACAGCAAAGGAGGCGGGACGCCCAACCGCCTGAAAATCCGCAGCCCGTCGTTCTGCAACCTGAGCATCCTGCCTTTGTTGATGCCCGGCCACATGATCAGCGACACCGTGGCGATTTTCGGCTCGCTGGATTTCGTCATGGGAGAATGCGACCGATGAGCTTCACCGTTCCTGCTGAACTGGAGAGCGAGCTGAACGAGCTGCTCACCCATTATCCGGAAAAGCGCAGCGCCTCGCTCATGTACCTGCACGCCATTCAGGAGCGGTTCGGATGCATATCGCCGGAAGCGATGGAGTGGACGGCCAACCGGCTCGGCTTGCAGCCTATTAATATTTACGAATTGGTGACGTTTTACCCCATGTTCCGGCAGATGCCCGCCGGCAAGCACCAGATCAAGATTTGCCGGACCTTAAGTTGCGCGCTGGGCGGCAGCCGGGAATTGCGGGACCATATCTGCCGGAAACTCGGGTTGGACGCTTCGGAAGACGGCCCGCAAACCACCAAGGACGGCAAATTTTCGGTCGAGTTTGTCGAATGCCTGGCCAGTTGCGGTACGGCCCCGGTGATGATGTGCAACGAAGATTTTTACGAAGGGGTTTCAACGCAGAAGGCGGATGAGATTATCGGGGAACTGGCTGCCCGACATGGATTTGAACCATGACAAACAGATCCAGAGTCTGTTGTGCTACCGTTACACCATCGGGCAATGATGGAGACTTGAATGTAAAGAATTTGGCCGCGGAGTCAAGTTTTGGCCGTCGCGCCCGCGCGCCGCATTGGTAATTATGCCGCAAGAATACCGGCTCATTTTAAAAAACGCCGATCAACCCGGCTACACGCCGGACATCGAATGCTATTTGCGTCATGGCGGCTATGAAGTCTTGAAAAAGGCGCTCGCCCTGCCCGCCAAAGAGCTGCCGGATGGCAGGAAGGTTTCCGCCCAGGAGCAGATTCGCCAGGAAGTCACAATTTCCGGGTTGCGCGGCCGGGGCGGCGCGGGGTTCTCCTGCGGGTTGAAATGGTCGTTCGTGGATCGAAAAAGCGGCAAGCCCATTTATCTGATCTGCAACGCCGACGAATCCGAGCCGGGCACCTTCAAGGACCGGCAGATCATTTACAAGGATCCCCACCAACTGCTGGAAGGGATGATCATCTCCTGTTTCGCCAACGATGTTCATCTGGCTTACATCTATATTCGCGGCGAAATGCCGGACGGGGCCAGGCTGCTGCTGCGCGCCCTGGCCGAGGCGCGCGCCAAAAAGTTCCTCGGCAAAAACATCCTGGGCCGCGGCTATGACCTGGAGATTTACGTCCATCGCGGCGCGGGCGCTTACATTTGCGGCGAGGAAACGGGGCTGATCGAGTCCCTGGAAGGCAAGCGCGCTTATCCCCGCATCAAGCCGCCTTATTTTCCGGCCGTGTTCGGCTTGTACCTGTGCCCGACCATCGTCAACAACGTTGAAACCCTCGCCGCAGTCAAACATATTATCCAGATGGGCGGGTCCGAATATGCCAGGCTCGGAACGCCCAACAATACCGGCACCCGCCTTGTCTGCGTCAGCGGGCACGTCAAAAAGCCCGGCTGTTACGAAGTGGAGGTCGGCAAGGTGACGCTCGGAGAGTTGATTTTTCACGAAAATTTCGGCGGCGGTTTGCGCGAGGGCAGGCAATTGCTGGCCGTCATTCCCGGCGGCTCGTCGGCCAAGGTTTTCAAGGCGGGCGACAAATTCAAGTTGAAGAGGAGGGCGGCGGACGGGCAGACGGCCCCGGCGGAGGTGGCCCTGCTGGATTTGCCTTACGATTTCGACACGCTGCAACAGGCTGGCAGCATGTCGGGTTCGGGCGCGATCATTGTGATGGATGATTCGACCGACATCGTCGCGGCGCTGGCGAACATCGCCGATTTTTACGCGCACGAAAGCTGCGGGCAATGCACGCCGTGCCGGGAAGGGTCCCTTTGGATGGCCAAGGCGCTGCGCCGCCTGACCCACGGACACGGGCGCCAACAGGACGCCGAATACTTGCTCAACATCGCGCAGAACATCCAGGGGCGGACGATTTGCGCGTTTGGCGAGGCGTGCGCGTGGCCGGTGCTGAGTTTTGTCAACAAGTTCCGGGATGAATTTGAGGGCCGCGGCGCCGCGGACGAAGCCAGGAACAAAGGGGCGGGGCTGGCGCAGGGGATGAGAATTGCGGCGAGTCCGGGAGGGTGAAGAATGCCAAAACTCTATGAATATTTCGGGATTTCAGTTTATTTTTATGCTGGCGAACATCTGCCCGTGCATGTTCACGGACGCCACGGCAGTGAGGAAACTGTGGCCGAAATTATTACTGCAAACGGCAAAATTATTTCGATTCGTTACCGCAAGGTGGCGAATCGGCGTCCACTCAGCGGAACAGCGCGCCGTCATTTCGTTGAATTGGTGGAAGCCAAAGCAAAAGAGATTTTGCAAAAATGGGCCGATGTTTTTGTTCTAAGCAAGCCCGTGAAACCCGAAATTTTAACTCGTAGAATCAAGTAAAAAGCCATGTATCTTCGCATCAAAGAAGCTCGTTACGTTCCGCGCTACAAGGTGAGCCTCAAATTCAACGACGGCAAGCGGCGGGTGGTGAACTTTGCGCCTTTTCTCAAGCGGGCGACTAATCCAATGTTCACACAGTACCGGTCGTTGAAGAAATTTAAAACATTTCATGTTGAAAGCGGTGATCTAATGTGGGGCGATTTCGAAATGATCTTCCCGATTGACGATTTGCGCCGCGGGAAAATCTAACATGGCCGCATTTATGAAAGCGCAAACGACAAAGTATCTGGAAATCACGGAGGCGAAATACGTCTCCGATTACAAGATTCGCCTGACGTTCAACGACGGCATGGTGCGGGTCATGGACTTCGAGCCGTTCTTGCGCAAAGCCGGGAATCCTGAAATCACGCAATATCGGCAGATGCAGAAATTCAAAAGCTTTCATCTGCATTACGGCGATCTAATGTGGGGTGATTACGAAATGATCTTCCCAATTGCCGATCTACAGCGAGGAGAAATCTGACATGGCCGACCAAATCACAATCTCAAAAACTTTGAGTATCCGCAATTGCGGTTACGACGAGAATTGGCTGCAAGAGAAAATCTCCAATGACCCGAGAATTCTGGGTCTTGGTGAACTGGAGTTGGTTAAACGAGAGAAATCCCAATCGAGTGGTGGCAGGCTAGACCTGCTTCTCACAGATTCGGAAGACAATTCGATGATGTATGAAGTTGAAGCGATGCTTGGTGAAACTGATCCGAGCCACATCATTCGCACAATAGAATACTGGGACTTGGAGCGTTGGCGTTACCCCAAGAGATCGCATACGGCTGTTTTGGTTGCGGAGAGTATAAACCGCCGATTCTTCGACGTCATTCAGCTCTTGAGCCGCACGATCCCGATCATCGCTATCCAGGCTAACATTGTCGAAGCTGATGGAAAGAGAATGCTGCACTTCACGACGATTCTTGATGCTTACCAAGAGCCGGAAGAAGAAAGCAATGGAGTTGTTGGAATTTTTGATGAGCATTGGTGGCGTTCCAACAAACCGACGAATGTTTTGAACGCTGAAGCCTTGGTTGCCGTGACTGGTTATCCGCTGGAGATGGATTTCACGAAGAGCTATGTTTCGTTGTGCTTTGACGGCAGGCGATACTTTCTTTTCCACGCTCGAGAGGGGGGTAAATCTCGTCTGCGCTTTTCGTCGAGCGACTCCGATATTCCGAAGATTAAAGGTGTTCTTGATGAGGCCAACATTCCTTATGACACGAAGCCATCCAGAAGCGGCGGCCAACGCATTCACATGAGTGTTGACCAAAAGATGATTCAGTCAAAACCGGATCTTTTTAAGAAACTGTCGGAAGTTGTTAAGCAATCAATGGAGAATGAGCCGAAAGCAGAATAGTTGTTCAATGTCAACCGTTGCCACAACCGAACCTAGATCCGCGCCGCCGCCGGTGGAGAACATCCGCATCAAGGTGGACGGGCGCGAGATCAATGTGCCCAAATTGTCGCCGGATTGGCAGGGCAAATTGCAGCCCACGACCATGCTCCAGGCCTGTGCCGCGGCCGGCGTCGAGATTCCGCATTATTGCTATCATCCCAAGCTCCCCATCGCCGGCAATTGCCGCATGTGCCTGGTGGAATTCGGCACGCCGGCCATCGGGCCGGACAGGAAACCGCTGCTCAATCCCGACGGCACGCCCAAGATGACGCGCTCGGTTTTGCCCTATGAACCGGGCACGCCCCGGGGCGCCATCGCTTGCGCGACGCCGATTTCGCCGGGCATGGAAATTTATCCCGGTTCGCCGGCGACCAAACAAATGCGCGAGGCGGTGCTGGAGTCTTTGTTGATCAATCATCCGCTGGATTGCCCGATCTGCGACCAGGCAGGCGAATGCAAGTTGCAGGAGTATTCGGTGGATTATGGGCGGGCCGCCAGCCGCTTTGCCGAGGAGAAAGTCCACAAACCGAAGCAGGTGGATTTAGGGCCGCGCATTGTCCTGGATGATGAACGCTGCATTCTTTGCTCGCGCTGCATCCGGTTCACGCGCGACATTGCGGGCGATGACGCGCTCGGTTTTGCGCAACGCGGCAGCCACAGCACCCTGACCCACTTTCCGGGCAAGCCTTTCGACAACAACTACACCCTGAACACCGTGGATATTTGTCCCGTCGGGGCGTTGACGTCGAAGGACTTCCGGTTCCAGATGCGGGTCTGGTTTCTCAAGGAGAGCAAAAGCCTCTGCACCAGTTGCGCCACCGGCTGCAACATCGTCATCGGCTCGCGCGAGGACAAGGTCCTTCGCTATGAGCCGAGGCAGAACGACGCGGTCAATTCCTGCTGGATGTGCGATTACGGCCGGCTCAATTACAAATGGATCAACCGCCCGGACCGGCTGACCGAAGTGGGAGGGTCGAAGCTCAAGGGGCTGAGCCGGGAGCGGGCCTGGGCGGCGGCCCTGCATGAAATCTCGGAGATTTTGCGCGGGGCCAACGATGGGTCCGTCGCCATTATTGCCTCGGCGCGCCAGACCAATGAGGAGCTGTTCCTTTTGAAGAAATTGGTGGCCAGGTTCAACGCCCTGACCGATTCGGTCCCGCGCACCGGGGAGGCCGACAACCTGTTGCTCAGCGCCGACCGCAATCCCAACAGCGTCGGGGCCAGATTGACCGGGATTTCGCCCGCGCGGATGGGATCGAACCTGCCCAAAATCGCCGCGGACATTGCCGCCGGGACCATTAAAACGCTGATCGTCTTTGGCGAAGACGTGACCCGGCATGGCATCGGCGTAAATCTCCTGGGGAAGCTGGGCGCCCTGATTGTCAGTGATATTTTGCCGAACAAGACGACGGAGCTGGCGCACTATCTTTTGCCGGGCTGCGCCCACGCCGAGAAGAGCGGCAGCTTCGTCAATGGCAAGGGCCGCGTGCAGAGATTCATGCAGAACATCCAGCCCAAGGGAAACGCGCGGCCGGAATGGGAATTTTTGCACGAATTGGTTTACGGCCCGGCGGGCAAGGACGGCGCGGCCGGCATGGAAGGAATGTTCAATCGAATGGCGCGCGAGCTGCCGGCCTTCAACAGGCTGACGTGGGCGGAGGAGGGCGACCACAGCCTCGTCTCGTTCTTTGCAAAACGCGCCTTCAACGGGCTGACGTGGGCGGGGCTGGGGGACTTGGGAGCCACCGTGCCGATTTAACTTTGCCAGGATGAAACGATGAATTGGTTCAACAGTTTAAGTCCGGAGACGCAGTTTGTCATTTTCAGCGTCGTGAAAATCATCGGCGTGTTCGCGGTGGTCATGACGGGGGTGGCGTATTCCGTCCTGGCCGAGCGCAAGATTGCGGCGGCCATCCAGGACCGCATCGGCCCGAACCGGGTGGGGCCGGCCGGGCTGTTGCAGCCGGTGGCCGATGGGGTGAAGGCCTTTCTCAAGGAGGATTTTACGCCGGCGCATGTCCGTAAAATCTATTTTTGGCTGGCGCCGATGATTGTCATGATTCCATCCCTGTTGGTTCTGGCGGTCATTCCTTTCGGATCGAGGCTGGGCGGGCAGAAGATGGTCATAGCGGATTTGGACGTGGGCATCCTTTACACCTTTGGCATCGTTTCGCTGGGGGTTTATGGCATCGTGCTGGCCGGGTACGCCTCCAATTCCAAATATCCGTTCTTCGGCGGCATCCGTTCCAGCGCGCAAATGATTTCCTACGAAATCGCCATGGGCATGTCGGTCATTCCCGTTTTCCTCATCGTAGGCGACTTGAACCTGGGCCAGGTCATCGAGCATCAAGCCCGGCACGGCTGGCTCATTCTTTACGCGCCGCTGTCCTTCATCATTTTTCTCATCTCCTCCTTTGCCGAAACCAACCGCCTGCCCTTTGACCTGCCGGAATCGGAGCAGGAATTGGTCGCCGGATATAATACCGAGTACAGCTCGATGAAGTTCGCGCTTTTTTTCATGGGCGAATACGCCAATATGATTGCGGCCTCGGCCATGATGGTCACATTGTTCCTGGGCGGATGGACCCTGCCCTTCGCGGGTTTGGACAATCCGAACCCGGCGTCCAAGGTCATCGGTCTGGCGCAGATCGCGATTTTTCTGGGCAAGATCATGGTGTTGATGGGACTTTTCATTTGGGTGCGCTGGATGTGGCCGCGGTTTCGCTACGATCAATTGATGGATTTGGGCTGGCGGCGGTTCCTGCCGCTCTCGCTGCTGAACATCGTGGCGACCGCGCTCTGGCTGTGGGCCGCGGCGAAGCATTGACGCATGAGGGTGTGAGACAAAATTCTTCGCGGGTTTTGCCTGTCAGTTTGAAGCGCCGGAAAAAATCCGAAGTCCATCTTTGAAATTCTCAAGACAACTTGCGTTGAACCATATTGCCCAAGAAACAGTGAAAAAAGTTATGAAAGCGAACCGTGAAATATTCACGGTTCTGGTTTTTCCCTGATGTCTGACGGCTGTGATAATTTGTTGCAAGTGCTTTATCCTTTGATGTTTGCGACTTGCGCCGTTTTTCTTGACAATGTTTCTTATTGACAATCATTTGGGTTTGCTCTCTCTTCTCTTTGTCCGGCCCTCTCAAAATCATTTTGCCACAGACCACAGCGCAGCCAGCCGCAACGGAATCCGGACTTGCCCGCAGAACACGCCGATTAACGCAGATACGGAATAAGAATTTTATGGGATTAAAGTTTTTCCCTCTAAGAAACCGATTGTTCGGTCGTATTTTGCGAGCACAGTTGGTTCGCTCCCTGTCTGCCCTTTCATATCTTGTAGAGCCTTCAGACAATTTTCGTGCCCGCATTTATGGAAACTGCCGAATAAAAAGGCGTAGAGATCCTCTGTCATGTCAGTCTGATTGCGAAGGTATTTTGATTTCAGAGGTACTTTAACCTTTCGGTAATGCTGTCGAAGCCTTTCCGCTGGATTTGCTCTGGTGCCTATCTCAGCAAGAGCACTCGGAGCGATGACATATCCGATCCAATCTTGTGCTTCTGCGTATTGATGGGCATCGAGGAACGCTTTCCCGGCGTAAATACGATCATCTTCATCTGCCCAAAATTCGCCGTAAGCAAGTGCGCCACGAAATGGGATGCCCCGTTGAATAAGATAATCAAAAAGAATGGTAACATAATCAATTGCATCGAATGACAAATTCGAATTTGGAGGCGTATAAAAAAGAAAAGCGTCGGAGAACCACATGTACCGTATTTTGGGGCTTGTTTGGTATAAACTGGCGATTCGGCAGATGATGGTTTCGTATGTCGGAATTACTCCCGCAAGACCCTGCATACGCGTTTTGTTGGCTACTCCAAGAAGATCGAAACAGGCAACCCACGAATTCCCTTTGGCGCTCGCTAGATTTGAAATTAGGTTCATACGATTATGACGAACTGAAGCGACTCAATATTACGGCGTGACGAAGGGCTGATACCCGTCGGGGTCAGCCTGTATGAGCTTGCTATTGCTGAGGAGAAATTGCGCGGATTCCGCTGCGACTGGAGCGTTGACAAGCCAGTAGTATTTCTCCTGGCGTTCGCCCACTGCACGTTGCGCCTTCGCAAAAATCGTGAGTCCATTTCGAGGACAGACCAGAGAGAAATTACCGTCAGCATCGCTCACGGCCTTCTGCACGACAGCGGGCGAGAAATCGTCGAAAAAGGACTCGGTGCTTCTGGCTTGAAAGTTTTTTAAATTTGTCACGGCAGATTCCAATCGAGACTCGGCAGTTCGTAATCGAGACTCGACTGTGTGAAGTTTCGCGGAAGCCTCTGAATTCACGTTGCGCTCAATTTCAGCCAATCTTGCTGGCAACGATTTGGCATCGTAATTCGCTGCATAGATTTGTTCGGTAATTGCGCTCAATACCGCTGGAACAGCGACAAGGAATTGCCTCCACGTCTTTACTTGGGAAGGTTCGTCGGGCGGCGGTTGACGCTGGGGAGCATGACCCCTGCCGCCCAATACTCCTGCCCTAGCCCTAGCTCCACTCATCTCCTCATCGTGCTGCGCGGCGCCGGGTGTGCGCCAAGGCTCAAAAACGGAGTTCGCTTGGTTGTCCAAGAGCGAAAGGTCGAGCTGAAACTTTTGGGGAGTCCCGTATGCAGCGTAAGCAGCTTTTCGCAATCGGTCGTTCTGCGCCCGAAGGGAATCCTTTTTCTGTTTCAAAACTGTTAGCTTCTGCGGGATGCCAGCAAGTTCAGCCTGCGTCGTGACATAATCGGCGTTTGTCGAGAGTGGGCTGGTTGCCAAGAACGCATTATAATCCTTTTGCTCTTTCTCGACTTCCGCTCGCGCCTTTTCAACTTCCGCTTGCGCCTTTTCAATCTCCGCGTTTAGGGCTGCTTTGTCCGCTCCGATGGCAGCCCGCTTTTTTTGTATCCATTCCACAGCTTGCGACTTGTCAACCAAGTCCACCTCCACGTCTCCAAGCCTGATGTTTAGGCCCGCTTGAGTGACAATGAACACTTGCCCGGTAATTTTGGGCTTGCAACCGAGCAAACCGAGGCTTCCTGCCATCACGACGATAGCCAGTCGAAACAGGCGGGCGTTTTCTTTGGATTGATCGCTCATGGTGAATTTGCATGCATTGAATGAAGAACTAAGAAACACTAAAATGGAACACGCGATTCAAAATGATAATGCGTCAATTGGGCCAAGGGACATTCACATGGGAATATTTGGGATATTTCGATGGTCCGGTCCACGGTCAACAACCGAATGGGCGACACTTCTTCTGCACTGTCCAGCCTGTGCCCTGGCTGCGGCCAAAACACCCCAAGAGGTTGACCGGGTAATCGCAATGCTGTCCCGATGGCAAGCTGCTGGTTCTCCTTGCCTTGAATAGAAGCTGGAACGGAATGTTTTTCCAGAGCTTTAACGAAATCTTTCCATTCTCGTTTAATCTGTGATTCTTCATTGGCATCCATGCTTGGATTAAGGCGCATTTCGGGCATCTGGTCAATGAATCTTTATCGGCGCTGGCAATGCCAATTTCACGCCCGGCTTGGCGACAGTCGGATGCCCGCCAATTTGCCGCGCCAGCGTGCGCCAGCAAGGGCAGGCAAGGCGATTGGCCCGGTGAAGGCTAAAAGGGAAAGCCAACGGCAAGCCCGGAGCCTCACTGTCCGCCTCTCTGTCGGCGCAACAGAACTTACAGCGGCTCGCTGATAATCAACGGCGCAAGCAAAGGCTTCAGCGGCAGCTTTGATTTGGCCGGCCATCAAGGGGTCAGTGTGTAACTAATGGATATTTTATCTTGACGAATATGCGGGGCGACGAATCCATGAAACACGGAAAGGCAAAAGGTCATGAAGTTACAGACTGACCCCTACATGACCCCTACACGAATCACGGAGTCCCGCATAATCGCATGTTTCGCGCCAGGCCAAGAGAATGCCGCGCCCCGCCCGCTCTGTGCATTGAAAAATACGGCAACGCTGATGTCGCTCATTTTGCGGGCAAAATCTCCTGCTTTAATAATTGCGCCGAAATAGCTGCGAAATGCGGGTCACGATGAACAAGCGTCGCGTTTCGCAGAGATGCGCTGGCAGCGATCAAAATGTCCA
>Ga0326728_10004683_pt1 | contig 39932 bp, 25 predicted proteins | sample MB3enrmetagenome_FD_207602 | JGI IMG/M metagenome (GOLD analysis project Ga0326728, IMG submission 207602) | Lab enriched peat soil microbial communities from McLean, Ithaca, NY, United States - MB31MN | ecosystem: Environmental > Terrestrial > Soil > Wetlands > Peat | place: USA: New York... | reverse complement strand
TAAGAACTACGAACTGTGAACTGACATGAACCTACTGCCGATCTTCCTCAAACTCGATGGCCGCCCCGGACTGCTGGTGGGCGCGGGAACGGTGGCGCTCGAGAAGATCGGCAGCCTGCTCAAAACCTGCGTCAAGCTTCGCGTGATTGCGCCTCAGGCCCGGCCTGAAGTGCGCCAACTTGCCGCCGAGGGCAAGCTCGAGTGGATCGAGCGCGAGTTTCAGGCCGCCGATCTCGACGGCAACTTCATCGTCATCGCCGCTACCGACGTGCCCGAAGTCAACGCCACGGTCTATCGCGAGGCCGTCGCCCGCGGCATCCCCTGCAACAGCGTCGACGACATTCCCAACTGCGATTTCTTCTTCGGCTCCGTGGTCAGCCGCGGCGACCTGCAAATCGCCATCTCCACTGCCGGCGATAGCCCGGCTGTTGCCCAAAGGCTGCGCCGCGAAATCGACGAGCAGCTTCCCGAGGATCTCGGGCCCTGGCTCGCGCAGCTCGGCGCACTACGCCGCGAGGTCCTCTCCACGCATCCCCGCGGTGAAGAGCGCCGCCTGCTCCTCCACGAACTCGCGCAGCGGCAGATCTGCGACTCCGCCTTGTGCTCCACGCGCCAGTTGGCGCGGACGGGAAGGGAAGCTGCGCGTGCCATCGCCGGCCAGGTGGCTCTCGTCGGCGCCGGTCCGGGCGATCCCGAGCTGCTCACCGTGAAGGCCGTCCGCTTGATCGAAAGCGTCGACGTCATCCTGCACGACGATCTTGTTTCCTCAGCAATACTCAACTTGGCCCCGCTCCATGCAATGGTTGTGAATGTCGGCAAGCGTTGCGGCACGAAAACCATCACGCAGGACGAGATCAACGCGCTCATGATCGAGCACGCCCGCGCCGGCCGCAGTGTGGTGCGCCTCAAGAGCGGCGATCCGCTGTTGTTTGGCCGCGCGGCCGAAGAAATGGACGCGCTCACCGACGCCTGCGTGCCCTACGAGATCGTTCCCGGCGTTTCGGCGGCGTTTGCTGCTGCCGCGGCTCTTGGCCGTTCGCTCACCGATCGCGAGTGGGCCTCGCATGTCACCTTCACCACCGGCCATCATGCGCAGTCGCACAACCGCGAGGCGTTGCCCGCGCTCGAAGCCGGCACGCGCGTGGTCTACATGCCCGGCCGCGATCTCAACTTGCTGGCCGTGGAGTGGCTGGCCGAGGGCCTTCCCGCCGATCTGCCCTGCGCCGTGGTCTCTCGCGCCGCGCAACCCGATCAGCAGGTCGTGCACACCACGCTCGGCAAACTCGATTCCGTCGCACCCGCCGCTGCTCCCAGCCTCCTCATCGCCGGATGGGCCGTGCGCGAGTTGAGCGAAGCGAATGGCGCCGAAACCGCTCAGGCCTTGCAGGGCGCTTGTCGACTCAAGGCTTAGCGCACAATTCACAATTCTCGTAGTGATTCAGTTTGAATCCGTCGCGAAAGGGCACGACTTCAGTCGTGCCGCACGGGGAGTTAGAACTTGGGGCTTTAGCCCCTGAGTGGCGATTTGGTTCGAGCTGATCCACTACCTCAGTCTTTCCGTTGATGCGTCCGATCGCCGGTCATAATCCCCCGGCGACGGTCTAGAAGAGCGCCGGTGGCGAAGTGGCTAACGCGCAGGTCTGCAAAACCTGTATTCGCGGGTTCAATTCCCGCCCGGCGCTCCAAATTGAACGGTCCCATCAGGTCGCGGCAGCAATGCCGCAACGTTCGCGGTACGGCAATTCCAGGTCCAGACGAAACACGCATTCTCATTACGAGTCACGGAGGTCGATCATGTCGAACGCTCAACCAACCGCATCCTCGCGCAGTATTTCGCTCGACCTCTATGCTGTCGCACTCGCGCTCCTCGCAGCACTGCTGGTGCGCCTCAACCTGATTCCGCCCATCAAGTGGTGACGGAATCCATCGCGCGGGAACAGGCAGGTTTCTTCAACCAAGGAGATTTCTATGGCAACCGCCGCCATTGCAACGCCAGGAGCTACATCCTTCGGTCAGCGCGCCATCGCCCTCATTCCCGGCCTGCTGCTTTTGGGCGCCGTGGGATACGCAGGCAAATTCATCGAACTGTCGATCAATGCCTACGCAAAGTCGCATCACATCGCCTTCCCCGATATTGAATTCGTGCTATGGGCCATCGTCATCGGCCTGATTCTCGCCAACATCGTTGGTGTTCCCCGCATCTTCGCGCCCGGTGTCGCCACCTATGAATTCTGGCTGAAAGCCGGCATTGTTCTGCTCGGTTCGCGCTTCCTGCTGGGAGACGTGCTGCACCTAGGCGGAATCTCGCTGCTGCTGGTGGCCATCGCGCTTTCGCTCTCGCTCGCCTTCATGCATCTGCTGGGCCGCGCCTTCAAACTCAAGCCCAAGCTCACCTCGCTGCTCGCCATCGGCTCATCCATCTGCGGCGTCTCGGCTATCATTGCCGCCAAGCCCTCCATCGATGCCGACGATGAAGACGCATCCTACGCCATCGCAGCTATCCTTGCCCTCGGCGCCATCTCGCTATTCACCTTTCCGCTCATCGGCCACGCCCTGCACATGAGCGACAAGGCCTATGGCCTCTGGGCCGGACTTGCCGTGGACAATACCGCCGAGGCCACTGCCGCGGGCGCTCTCTACTCCGATGCGGCCGGCAAAGTTGCCGTCCTCGCCAAGACCAGCCGCAACGCCCTCATCGGCTTTGTCGTGCTGGGTTATGCGCTCTACTGGTCTTCCCGCGGCCAAGCTGCGCAAATCGGCAACAAGGCGGCATTTCTCTGGAACAAATTCCCCAAATTCATCCTGGGATTCCTGCTCATTTCGCTGCTTGCCACGCTGGGCTTCTTTGCCAAGCCGCAACTCGCAAGCCTGGCCAATCTCTCGCGCTGGGCCTTCCTGCTGACCTTTGCCGGTGTCGGCCTTCGCACCAATCTGCGCGAGCTTGGCCGGCAGGGCTGGAGACCCTTCGCAGTCGGCGCCATCGGTGAGGCATTCATCGCCCTGCTCACGCTCGGCCTGATCTACGGAGCCGATCATTTCCTCACATTGTGAAGATGTGGGACGCCGGAGGTCGCGCTGGGCCCAGCGATTTCGGTCCCGTCGCGCCCGCCTCACCCGTCAAATCGAAACGCACTAATCGCAGCACCCATGGGCTCGTCGGTGAAGGTACGTTCGCCCGGTGCGTCGCCGCCGGCTCCGGCAGCCACGAGAAGGGGCATAAGGTGCTCTTCACGGGGATGGGCGAAGGCGGCAAAGGGCGCATTGCGCCAATTGGCAAGTTGGATGTCGCGCTCAGGCGCGGATGAGGTGACCGCCTTTGTCAGCCAGGCATCAAAGGCGCGGGCACGTTCAGGGGTCTGCGGCTGGAAGTACGCGCGGAGATTGTGGAAGCTCATACCGCTGGCGATGATGAGGACGCCTTCGTCGCGCAGCGGGGCGAGTGCGCGGCCAGCCGCGAGATGAAGCGCGGGATCAAGCGAGACGGCGAGCGAGAGCGGGACAACAGGGATCGCCGCCTGCGGGAACGCAACCTTGAGAGGAACGAAGACGCCGTGATCGAAGCCGCGGTGTGCGTCAAGCGCCGCAGGCAGGCCGGCCTCTTGGAGCAGCTGCGCTGCGCGCCGGGCCAGTTGAGGGTCGCCGGGCGCGGGCCAGGTGAGTTGGTAGGTATGCGGGGGAAAGCCAGCGTAGTCGAAGATCAGCCTCGGGTGCGCTGCAGTGCTGGCCGTGAAGGCGCGCTCCTCCCAGTGTCCGCTGACAACGAGGATGGCCTTGGGCGTCTCGGGAAGCGTCGCAGCAATCCCTTCGAGGAAGCGCTGCGTGGGGTGCCAGGTATCGGCCGGTCCCCAGGTCCAATCCATGAAAAAGCAAGGGCCACCGCCGTGGGGCAAGAAAAGGACGGGCTGGCGAGCGGGGTTGGCGGTCATGGGGGCTCCTTTCCATTGAATCGGGATTCGCAGAGTTGGCTGAGTCAGAGTAGTCCGGGGAATAGTCGTGCAAACAACTATTGGATGCAGAAATCGGAGACTGGATTCACGGAACAGGCGCCGATTTCTCGCTGCGAAAAACGTGCCTCCTCGCGCCTCAGGCGGCGCGGAGCACGCCCGCAGCATGAAGTTTGCGCCAGGCTGTTACCCTAAAAGCATGAAATTCGGAGTGCTGGTTTTCCCCGGATCGAACTGCGACCACGACACCTACAACGTGATCGCCGGGATCGCGCAGCAGCCGGTCACGTTCCTTTGGCACGACAGCGAAGATCTCGAAGGCGTGGATGCGGTGCTGATTCCAGGCGGGTTTGCCTACGGCGATTACCTGCGCACGGGCGCCATTGCGCATTTTTCGCCGGTGATGCAGGCAGTCAAGCGCTTTGCCGCGAGCGGCGGGTTGGTGCTGGGCATCTGCAATGGCTTCCAGATCCTCACCGAGTCGGGCTTGTTGCCGGGCGCATTGATGCGCAATGCGGGCCTCAAGTACATCTGCAAGCCAGTGCATTTACGCGTAGAGACAGCGAACAGCCCGTTCACCAACCAATTGCAGAAGGGCCAGGTGCTGCAGATTCCCATCGGCCACATGGAAGGGAATTACTTTTGCGAGCCCGAAGAGCTCAAGCGGTTGGAGCGCGAGGATCGCATTGCCTTCCGCTACGCAACACCCAAGGGCGAGATCACGGCCGAGGCCAATCCCAATGGATCGCTCGCCAACATAGCAGGCATCCTGAACGAAGGACGCAATGTGCTGGGGATGATGCCGCATCCCGATCGCTCGAGCGAAGCGTTGCTGGGCTCGGCGGATGGATGGGGAATCTTTGCCTCGATGATGGAAAGACAGCCGCTAGCTTCTAGCTCCTAGCTACTAGCTTTTGCATGGATGAGCCAACAACTTTGGATTTTGCAAGAAGGGCTAGAGGCTAGAAGCTAGAAGCTGGAACAATGATCGACATTCATCATCACCTGATTTATGGAGTGGACGACGGGTCGCCGGACCTGGAGTGCTCGCTCAAGATGGCGCAGGAAGCAGCCAGCGAGGGAGTCACTCGCATCGTGTGCACGCCGCACGCGAGCGACATGTTTCCCTACATTGCTCCGCTCGTCGAGGAGCGCTTTGCCGAGCTGCGCGAACGGCTGAAAGGCGTCGTAGAGCTGAGCCTTGGTTGCGACTTCCACCTGACGGCGGACAATATTATGGAAGCGGTCATGCATCCGCTCCGCTACTCGATCGACGGCAAAGGCTACCTGCTCATCGAGTTTCCCACCTTCGTGATTCCACCCAGCATGTCGGAGGCGCTGTTTCGTCTGCAGTCGGCTGGATACACGCTGATCGTTACGCATCCGGAGCGCTATCCGGCGGTGCTGCGCCAGCCGGAACTGGTGGGCGAGTGGATGCGGGCCGGTTGCCTGATCCAGGTCACCGCGGGATCGCTCTATGGGCGATTTGGCAAACGCGAAGAGGCCTTTGCCAACGAGTTGCTGGAGCGGAACTGGATTCATTTTGTGGCCACCGATGCGCATCATCCCGTGAAGCGCCCGCCGCATTTGAAGCACGCCTATGAATACGTGGCAAGCCATGCCGGCGAGGAGACCGCGCGGCGGTTGTTCGTGACCAATCCCAAGGTAGCCGTGGAAGGTGCGGCGTGGCCTGAGCAGCCGACGCCTAAAGGGCTGTGGGAGCTTGAGCCGTTACGGTTTGCCGGAGCGCCGGAGACGGAAAGGCCGCGGCACGCGCGCGCAGAGAAGCGCGCTTCAGAAAGAGCAGAGGTCGCGGAGCCGCGCACGCAGGGATTCTGGAGCCGATTGTTCGGAAGATAGCGGAGCTAGCGGCGTTTGCGGAGTTAGCGGAGCTAGATTGGTTTCCAGAGGGCAATCAGGCTCCATGTGCGGCAGGTTGAGGAAACCGGCGGGGACCCATGCGCATCCACGCGGTCGCTGACTCCGCTAGCCCCGCCAACTCCGCTTGTTTCTTTTCACGAAAGTCCCAAACCGCCGTCGACAGCCAGCGTCTGGCCGGTGATGAAGTGCGGGCCCGTGGCGAAAAAAAGCACGGCCTGCGCCACATCGGCGGCAGAACCATTGCGGCCCATGGGTGTTTTGGCGGCGAAACGCGCGGATTGGCCGCGATCGGGAGCGTGTAATGGCGGCGCCTCCGGCGCATCGGAATCCGCGCCTGCTTCGGGAAAGGCAATCCATCCGGGCGCCACGCAATTCACGTTGACCTCGGGCGCGAAGGCCTTGGCCATGGTTTGCGTGAGCATGTGCAGGGCGGCCTTGGAAGCGCAGTAGTGAGCGTGACCGGCCCAGGGATGAAAGCCGCCGAGCGAGCCAATGTTGATGATGCTGCCGCGCGCGGCGCGCAGATGCGGCAGAGCCTCGCGGGCAACCAGAAACGGGCCGCGGGCATTGGTCTCGAAGACCGCGTCCCACTGCTCGAGCGTAAGGCTCTCCAGAGCCGCTGAAGCGTAAACGGCGGCGTTGTTCACCAGCAGATCGAGACGGCCGAGTTCAGCAACAACGTCCGCGACGGCCGCGCGCACAGACGGCTCGGAGCGGACATCGCACTCCACAACGACGGCACGGCGGCCATGCGCCGCAATCTCGGCCGCGGTTCGCGCAGCTTCGGCATGGGAGGTGCGGTAGGAGATGGCAACATCGGCGCCAGCCTCGGCCAGCGTGAGCGCAATGGCGCGGCCGATGCGTTGCGCTCCTCCGGTTACGAGGGCGGTCTTGCCGGCGAGAGGTTCAGTGGGCAGCACAAGACTAGTGTAACGAGATGGCGAGGCAGCGAGCCGGCAAGTCAGCGATGCGGCGTTGCGGGTTACTTGGGCGGCGGTGGCGGCGGGTTCGCGTTCGACTGGCCGCCGGCGGGTTTATCCCCGGAGGCAGGCGGAGTCGCATTCGGAGAAGGGCTCGACGAACCGCCGGAACCACTACCGCTCCCTGCATTGGAGCCGGTGTTCTTGTAGATGGAGTACTGGCCTCCCGGCCGCTTCATGCGGACCTCCATCGTCATCTCCGGCTTGTCGATCTTGTAGCTCTGACCGTAGGTCTGGTAGCCGTCGGCAATCACCTGCAGCGTCACCGTGTCGCCGATGGGAATCACATCGATAATGGCCTTGCCGTCTTCGTTCGTCTTCAACTCAAGAGATCCTTTGTCTCTGTCACCTTCGGTAGGGTGGAAGATGACGTGAGCATTGGTGACGGGCTTGCCATTGAAGTCCTTCAACACCGTGACTTCAATATGCGCAGAGGGCGGCGGGGCCTTGTATTTGCGGCCATGTTGGTTGCTGTCCTGGGCACAGAGAGCGAGCGAAAAAGCAGAAAGGCCAATACCGGCCACGAGGACGCGAATGCAAACATGCGAACGATGGAACATGCTGACATTTTATCGCGTTCCTGGGTGCCGGGCGAAGCGGGAAGCCCCGAATCGGTTACACTTTGCCAGAGCAGGCCCGGGAGCGGTGCAGGCGAGCGGAATGCGATGCGATGGGGACGGCAAGTGAGGGCGAAAACGGGATGCTGACCGCCATCAAGGTGCTGCACACCGTGGTCTGGGCGCTGCTGGCGGGAGCCATCGTGGCGCTGCCCTTTCTCGCCGCGCAAGGCGCCTTTCGCGGGGCCGCAATTCTCTCCATCGTGATTCTTATTGAAATCATTGTGCTCCTGGCAAATGGCTGGCGATGTCCACTCACGGATCTGGCAGCAAAATACACTGCCGACCGTGCGCCGAACTTCGATATTTACATGCCGAACTGGCTGGCCCGGCACAACAAAACGATCTTTGGAGCGCTTTTCCTGGTCAATGAGGCGATTCTGCTTGCGGAATGGCTGCGGGCGCGATGATGGGTATGGAAGTGGCCGATCAGAGCGTTAACGATTGATATAAGATAATATGAGTTAATTTAACTCACATTTTACGATCCAATTGCTTGACAAAGGGCGACTCCGTTGTCTATCTTTAGCAGTTGGAAGCCTAGAGTGCTAGCAGTTGGTCGGTGCGAGCGCTCGATGCAGTCGCCCATCGCGTGGCGGCATCAAAGGTTTGCAAGTTGTTTGTTTCTTAGATCATCACTGAAACCCGCAGGCCGGGCTCTCCGGCCGCGCGGGAAGGAGAAGCGAAGCAATGGCAGCAACATCTGTAACGACTACGTTCACCCCGCTCCATGACCGTATTTTGGTGCGCCGGGTGGAAGAGGGCGAAACCGTCCGCGGGGGCATTATCATCCCCGACAGCGCCAAGGAAAAACCCCAGGAGGGAGAAGTCATCTCCGTGGGCAAGGGCAAGTCGAACGACGAAGGCAAGGTATTTCCGCTGGACGTGAAGGCGGGAGACCGCGTGCTGTTCGGCAAGTACTCCGGCACCGAGATCAAGATCGACGGCGAAGAGTACCTGATCATGCGCGAGGAAGAAGTCCTCGGCATCTTGAAGAAGTAAGCGCGCTGCGGCGCGAGTTGTCAGTTTTCAGTTCTCAGTTGTCAGTATGGACCGCGGATCAACCGAGGAACTGGCGATGAGGCGAAAGAAACTGGCAACTGACAACTGTGAACCGACAACTTTGTACAGGAGATTTTAAGCAATGGCAAAGCAGATTTTGCACGGTGAGGAGTCCCGGCAGGCGATTCTGCGCGGCGTGAACACGCTGGCAGACGCCGTGAAGGCGACGCTCGGGCCCAAGGGCCGGAACGTTGTAATCGAGAAAAAATTTGGTTCGCCCACCATCACCAAGGACGGCGTGACGGTGGCCAAAGAGATCGACCTGAAGGACCCGCTTGAGAACGTGGGCGCGCAGCTGGTGCGTGAGGTAGCTTCAAAGACCAGCGACGTGGCCGGCGACGGCACCACGACGGCAACGGTTCTGGCGCAGTCCATCTTCCGCGAGGGCGTGAAGACGGTGGCGGCGGGCGCAAACCCGACGGCCCTGAAGCGCGGCATCGAGAAGGCCGTCACCGTGATCAACGGTACGCGTGACAAGGATGGCAAGTGGAACCAGGACGGCGCGCTCAGCAAGCTGTCGAAGCCGGTGAACGAGGGATCGGTGGCACAAGTGGGCTCCATCTCGGCCAACGGCGACGAGGAGATCGGCGCCATCATCGCTGAGGCGGTGAAGGTGGTCGGCAAGGACGGCGTCATCACCATCGAAGAGTCGAAGACCATGCACACCGGACTCGAGACCGTGGACGGAATGCAATTCGACCGCGGCTACCTGAGCCCTTACTTCGTCACCGATGCGGAGCGCCTGGAAGTCGTTCTCGAAGATCCCTATATCCTGATCTACGAAAAGAAGATCAGCGCCATGAAGGATCTTCTGCCCCTGCTGGAGCAGGTGGCGCGCGGCGGCAAGCCGCTCCTGATCATTGCTGAGGACGTCGAGGGCGAGGCCCTGGCGACCCTGGTGGTGAACAAGCTGCGCGGCACGTTGAACGTCGCGGCCGTCAAGGCTCCCGGCTTCGGCGATCGCCGCAAGGCCATTCTGGGCGACATCGCCATCCTGACCGGCGGCAAGGCCATCACCGAGGACCTGGGCATCAAGCTGGAAGGCGTGAAGCTCGAGGACCTGGGCAAGGCCAAGCGCATCACCATTGACAAGGACAACACCACGATCGTTGACGGCGCAGGCAAGGCCTCGGACATCGAAGGCCGCGTCAAGGAGATCAGGTCTCAAATTGAGAAGACCACCTCCGACTACGACAAGGAGAAGTTGCAGGAGCGGCTGGCCAAGCTGGTGGGCGGCGTGGCCATCATCAAGGTGGGCGCAGCCACCGAGACCGAGCTGAAGGAGAAGAAGGCTCGCGTGGAAGACGCTCTGCACGCAACCCGCGCAGCAGTCGAGGAAGGCATCGTTCCCGGCGGCGGCGTGGCGCTGGTGCGCGTGATGCCTGCAGTCTCCAAGCTGATCGAGACGCTCGAAGGCGACGAGAAGACCGGCGCCCAGATCGTGCTTCGCGCGCTGGAAGAGCCGCTACGTCAGATCGTCGCCAATGCCGGCGCAGAGGGCGCTGTCATAGTTGCCAAGGTCATCGAGGGTAAGGACAAGGAAAGCGATAAGTACAACCCGCACTACGGCTACAACGCGTTGACCGGGAAGTTTGAGGACCTGGTGAAGGCGGGCGTTATCGATCCTACCAAGGTGACGCGGACGGCGCTGCAGAACGCAGCCTCGATTGCGGCCCTGCTTCTGACCACCGAAGCTCTGGTGGTGGAACTGCCCGAGCCCAAGGCTGCTCCGGCCGGCGGCGGCCACGGCGGCGGCATGGACGGAATGTACTAATGACAGTTCACAGTTGTCAGTTCACAGTTCTCAGTTGAGGACTGGATGAATTGAACGCTGTGGCAAAAGAAAGTGCAAAACTCAAAAGGCCTCCAGCTTCGGCTGGGGGCCTTTTTTTGCGCATAAGCAACTCTTGCGCACCGGCGCTGCATTCACGTGCCGAACGTCCCGCCCTTTCGGGGCCAATTGAACAAATTATTCCCACTTTACATGACGGCGGTAGGCACACCCTGCGTCGCCATTCCAGTTTCAGCGACTGCGGGTTGCGGACGCAACGAGCGTAACCAGCCCGCTGACAGCCAGGCACGCGGAATGACGAACTCAGACCAGCCGCAATCCAGGCAGACGCGGATATCGGGAGAGGGTGTCATGGGGGGGTGACTTAATGTACGGGGGCTATTGCGAAAGAGCCGGACTTCCGCCGGAACCAAAGAAAGTGCGGCAGACTGGCACTTGGGACAGACCATAAGGGCACCTCGGGAGCTCCGATAAGCACAGAAGCTCCAAAAAATTCATTCGAGGGAGTGATTCAATGTAACGTGATTGCAATCACGATTTCAACAGGAAGCGGGCCGTTTCTTTATTGAAAGCAAAATCGATTTCATGTCATGGAAATTAATTTAAATCAATAAAATTTGTGTTTTCAGACGCATACGGACGGCATGTCGCGCGGGAAGGCAATTGTCCGGCAACGAGACACAAAAAAGCGCGGCGGCCGAAGCCGCCGCGCCTTGGCTCGGGGCGATTCGCCCCTCATGGTGTTTACCACTCCAAACGAAGCGAGAGCATGACTTGCCGCACGCTGTAAGCAAAGTTGCTGTTGGCGCTGGTCGCGGCGCCAAAGCCGCCTTGGTTGTTAAAGTTTCCGATGGTCCCCGCATTCGCGACCCTGGGCTGGAAGGACATCACGCTGCACTCGATTTGACCCTGACCGGAGGGGGCGCCAATGGTTCCGCCGGTGGGAATCGAGCAAGTCTTCGTTACGCCCGAGTTCGACGACGAGGTGTATGCAGATGTGTTCACGCCGGTGATATTCGGGTGATTGGCCACGTTGAACATCTCGCCCATCAACTGCAGGTGGTAGGGCTTGTCTTGCACCGGAATCGTGAACTGCTTTTCCAGGCGCATGTCGAGCACCAGCGTCCGGGGCTGATCGTAGGTGTTGCGCCCGATGTACGGGATCCAGTAGTTGCCGCCGGCGCCGTTCCAGCTGGAGCCGTACGCGGAGTAGGAGGGATAGCCGCTTCCGATGGTCGCCGAATAGGGCAGGCCATTCTGTCCCTGGAAGACCGGGTTGAAGCTCCAGTCGTTGGCAACCTGCTTCAGGAACTGGTTGCTGGTATTCACTGTGGGTGAATTGAGGAGCCCCCAGGCCACCACGCGGTTGCCTACGTTGAACGCCGAATTTCCGTAATTGGCGCCCTTGTAATAGCCGTCGATGTTGTACGGGTCGAACCAGCCGCTGCTCAGGCTGGTTGTGGTCTCGTTCTGGTCGAAGTCCAGCGCGTGCGACCAGGTGTAGTTGACGTCGAACTGGATCAGCTTCGAGGTCTTGTTCTCGATCTCGGCCACCATGGCGTTGTAGCTGGCGTTGATATTCGACATCAGCTCATTGACCGCGCCGAAGTTCGGGTTAATGAGGCCGTTGTAGACCGGCACGTTGTAGGTCGTGCCGCTGGGAACGGGGCCCGTTCCAGTCGAGTCATAGATGTACACCACGGCGGTGTTGACGCCGTTGGGCGAGGAGGTGGATCCGGTGCCGCAGTTGGTGCAGGCGTTGGGGTTCAGGTTGATGTTCAAAGCGTTGGGCAGTTCGCGGCTCAGAGCGCCCATATAGCTGAGTTGGAAGATGGTGCCGCGGCCCACTTCCTGCTGCACGGCCGCGTCGAACTCGTGAATCTCCGGATTGCGGAAGCCCGCGGAGAAGAAGTACGAAGTTGGGCCCGACCCGACGGCGCTGCTGAGGATGTTCGGGAAGAGCGGCGTGTAAGGATTCGAGGCGGATACCGTTCCTGTGGGCGGGTTGAACGTGTTCGGCTTCACGGTTGAGGAGACGAACTGGCCGGTGAAGCTGCCGGTATTGAGCAGATTGTTCAAAAGAACGCCGTTCGTGATACGGCCGAAGTAGAGGCCGTAACCGATGCGGACGGTGGTTCTGCCCGATCCGAAGGGATCGTAGGCGATGCCAACGCGAGGACCGAAGTTGGTCTTGTCGCTGGGGTGATTAGCCAGATTGGCGTTTGCAGCTAGCGCCGGACAGGTGCCGGGAGAGGTATAGGTGAAGTTGGTGGTGCCGCAAATGCCGTTGGTCGTGGATCCCAGATACGGATAGAAGTAGCTGGTGGTCGTGCCCGCGGTGACGCTCGAACTGGTGATGAGGTTCGAGTACGGCGCCGGCAGACCTTCGTAGTCGTAACGCAGGCCCAGATCGAAGGTCAGGCGCGGAGTCACCTTCCAGTGGTCTTCAGCAAAATATCCCATGTCCATCGTATTGATGGACCAGGCCGGAGGACCGAAGCCCTGCACCATGGTTCCGCAAGGAGCCAATCCGGTGTAGTTGGTTGTGGAGCTTCCGGGGGCACTCACGGTGCTGGTCAGGTTGCAAATGCCTTCGCCGTTGGCCTTGGCGAAGGACTCGTTGTAGATATCGGCGAAGAAGTTGCCAATGTAGCTGTAGGTGTAATAGCCGTTGCCCTCATACGTGTTGTTCATGATGTCGTAGTTGTGGACGAGATCGATGCCGAACTTGAAGTCATGGTTGCCATGGATCCAGGCCGCGGTATCGCCCAACTGCCATTTGTGCTCGTCGGGCAGAGCTTTGCGGTAGTCATAATACTCTGATCCGAGATAGAAACCGGTCGAGGAAGGCGAGTCGAGAGAGACTTGCACCACGTTGGGCGAGAGGCCGCCGCCCGCCGCGGTCGCGCCGTTGAAGCCTGACAGATACTGCTTGCTGAAGCTGCTCAACGGCTGCTGGCCCTCGTCATTCAATTCGCGGCCGAACTGATAGCGCACTTCGTTGGAGATGTTGGTGGTGATCTGGCTATCGAGCTTGGCGAGACCGTAGTCCACCTTCACATAGTCCATGCCGAAGCTGTCGATCGCATAGGTGTTGGTCGCCTGGGTCTGGACGCCACCCGGCGAATCCCAGCGCAGACGGTGGAAGAGCACGCTCACGTGATTCTTTTCGTTCACCTGCCAGTCGAGCTTGGGGGTATTCAACTCCTCATAGCCGCGGCGCGGCACTTTGCCCAGATCGCCGAGCAGGTTGACCAGCATTGAGTTATAGGCCGATGCGCCGTTTGCGTAGCTTGAAGGAACGCCCACGCCCGGTACGTTGATGCCATTGGCTTCCAAGCGCGCAGCCAGAGTGCAAGCCTGCTCATCGACCGAGTACTGCGTCGAAGAGGTGGAATAAGTTAGGCCCGACATGTAACCGGCGTTGGAGCCTGTCGTGTTGCAGGTCGAACCGCTGGGCGCCGCTGCATCCGGCAGCGTGAAGAAAGCCGACGGGTTGGCAGCTTTTGCGGTTCCCGGGAAGTTGCGGTCATATTGCGCGAATCCGTAGAACCAGAAGAGCTTGTCCTTCTTGAGCGAGCCGCCCGCATCGAAGCCCCACTCCTTGCGCCAATCCACGGGCTTGTAGGGCGAGGTGACGAAGACCGGCGATGTGGAAGTGCCGGTATTCACGGTGTTGGTGGTGAAGGGATTCACCGTGCCCCAGTCGTTGTCGCGGTCAGAGAAGTACGCGATGCCGTGCATCGTGTTGCCGCCGCTCTTGGTGATGGCGTTGATGACGCCGCCCGCGGCGCGTCCGTATTCTGCCGAGTAGACACCGGTGTTGACCGTGAACTCGTCGACCATGTACTTCGAAGTCGAGTAGCCCTCACGGGTACGGCCGCGCTCCTCAGAGTAGTACGCCTGATTGTCGTCGGCGCCGTCGATCTCAACGTTGTTGAGGATAGGGCTGATGCCGCGGAAGGCAATGAGGCCGAATCCGTTGCCGTCGCCCACTGCGCCCGGAGTCAGCAGGGTCATATCGGACCAGCGTCCGCCGTTCAGCGGTAGGTCCTGAATGTTGTGCGTGCTCAACGTGGCGCTGATTTCCGGCGACTCGAAGTTCAGAACCGGCGCTTCGCCGGTTACTTCGACGTTGGTGGTCGCGGCGCCCGTCACCATGTGTGGATTGATTTCCGTCGTCTCGTTGACCACGACGATCGCGTGGACTTCCTTGAAGGTCTCAAAACCGGGAGCCGTGACCGTGACGGTGTAATTTCCTGGCGGTAAGAGCGGCGCCTTGAAGTAGCCGCTGGCGTCGGATTTCAGGCTGGTCTCGGCATTCGTGCCGTTGTTGACGATGCTGACGGCCGCGCCGGGAACCACAGCGCCGGTCGAATCAAATACCGTGCCGGCAATTGCGCCCTCGGTGTATGTCTGAGCGTTCAGAACCACCGTGCTCATGCACAAAGCGAGGATGAACAGCGCCGAGGCGAACAGGCCCAGGCGAATTCGATGGGATCTCATAACTGCCCTCCAAAGTGATGGTTTGCGTTCAACAGAAAACTGCGTGAATGAAGAGCGGCGCTGCCGGTGCGATGCTGCTGCACGATCGACAGCGCGCCAGGCACGAGGAAACCATCGCCAAAACTCGCATTTGCCCGAGACGACGGAATCGTCCCGGATGGCAGAAATGCTGCGACGTCCCCAACTTGCAAAGTTACAAGCTCTTGATGAAGATGCGGTGAATTGCGAACGCAAGGCGCGCGAACAGGGAGGCGGCGATATGCATCGGGATCAGTCCACAATATGGCCCGATGATTCGCTGGAGGATATCGATGTCCGAAGGAACGATATCGAAGCTCTGCTGTCATGCCCTCACGCAAATCCAATATTTCTTTCAGAAACACAAATACCTGGGATGCAAATCAGCGCCGTGGCTTTGGATAGGCCTATCGCAATCGCTCATCGTGTGATTGCTGCGCCTGATGGCATCCATTTCTTATGCTTCAGTTGCGCAAACCGCGCGTACTGAAGAACCCCTCGATGCAAAGTCTCGGGGGTACAGCTATCTCAGGAGAAGTCATTGTAGGACAGAGAAACCAGATTTTCCAAGGGGGAAATGCAAAATATGCTTCGATTTCCGCGTGAAATGGAAGGGTTGAGCGAGTGTTTTGTGGAAAAGGAGTCTAAAACCGTGCAATAGCCGACAAGGGAGTAAGGAAATCAGAAAGATAGGTGTCATTGGGTGGGTGAAACTGCTCTCCCACTCCGCTGAGAATGAAAGGGGTGGGAGAGCAGTAGCTCAGGGGTGCGAAGGCTCCCGGGACCGGCCGCTTAATGGCCGCTTCCCGGACCCCAGCGCAAACGGAGGCCGGTGCGGACCGTGGAAGGCAGGCTGGGGTAGCCTATGGGGGCTATATGCTGATTATTCAGCAAGTTATCTGCCTGGGCGTAGACATCCATCCAGGACAGCACCTGGAAACTGCCGCCGAGGTCGAGCTTGGCGTATCCGTGATCGAGATTGCGGTTCGGCAAAAGCAGACTATTGCCGCCGAAAGCATCCTCTCCCTCAAGATAGGTGGAGTCGTCGGAGCGGCTGGCAAAGGCCGAGCTGAAAACGCCGGTCAGACGGTTTGTGGCATACGTGGCGGTGAAGTAGCCGGAATGCGGTGCGCGGCGAAACGGGCGCGCTCCCTCGAGCGGAGCATAGGGGCCGACTGAAATGCCATTGAAGGTTGGAATCGGGCCGAGCAAGGCCTGATCGTCGTTGGTGAAGGAGCGCTGCACCACGGCGTCCAGGTAGGTGTAGCCGCCGCGCAGGAAGAGATTGCGTCCGATTCCGCTTTCGACCGATGTCTCCACTCCCTGGGCGCGAAAAGCCTCGGAATTGATCGTCAGCTCGTACGCAAAATTCGCCTGCAGGATTCCTTCCAGTGTTGCCTGCTGGGCGGGCGTGAGGTTGGGTACCAGCTCCGGAATGAGATCCAGCCCAACGTATTCGATCTCCTTGCCAAACTCGTTATGAAAATAGCTGGTCTTGAAGATGATGTGCTGGCTCAGGAATGCCTGCTCGACGCCGCCCTCGTAGGTGCGCATGGTGGGCGCGGCAAGCTGGCCGATGTGCAGCGTCCGGATGGCGGATGGGTTGTACGTTGCAAGGAAGTCGTAGAGCGATTCGTCCTGGTCGGTGAGCTTGGGTTCGCGGATCGCCTTGCCGAAGTTGAACAGGATGCGCGTGCCGCTGAAGACGCCGCTGCGCGGGCGCAGAGCGTAGTAGTTGAGGCCGGCACGGGGCGAGCCCTGGAAACCAAACAGGGAGTAATGCTCCAGGCTGCCGCCGAGCGTGTAGAAGAAGCGCTGCTTGAAGTCTCCGTGGACCGCGAGGGGAGCGAAGTAGTTGGTGCGCGCGACCGCAGGGTAATAGCTGCTGCCCGGTTCCGCGCCGCGCTCGTCCTCATATTGGAAGCCGGCAAGGCCAGACAAGTGCGGCGTGATCGTGATGTCGCCCTGGTAGCCCGCCTGATCGCGATTGTTGACGTATTGTGCGCGGAACGTGCTGCAATCGAGGACGGCCTGTCCCGTGGCGGAGTAGCCGTTGGCGCCTTTAATGGTGACGGTCTTGCCGAGGGTGCCCGGGCCGTAGCAATAGTCCGTGTAGGACTCCGCGTTCCCCGACAGGGACCAGAGAGAAACCTGTTCGCGCTTGCGCGTGAGTCCGTAGCGGAGGGCGTTGTGGAGGCTGGCCGTGGCTTGATTGTCCAGCGACGCGCTCACGAATAGGCCTTGGTCTTTCTCGGTGGCGTTGTCGGCGACGTGGTAGAAATCCCACGCGTTGGGATTTCCAACCCCATCGACTCCATAGTGCAACGTGGCGCGGATCTGCGTGTTGCTGTTGAGCGCCCAGCCCAGATTGGCTGCAGAAGTGGCCACGTGGTACTCGTCGTTCGGCAGATTGTTGGCGGTTTGCAGCCAACTGAAGGCGCCCAGGTAGTCGAGCTTCTTGTGAGCGCCCGCCACCTCGAGTTCCTCGCGCGAGGTGGAGAGATTTCCGGCGTCGCCCTCAAAGAGCAGGGAAGGGAAGCTGGTGGTGCCGTGTGGCGTGGTCAGGCTCACGACGCTCGAGTCGGCGCCCGCGCCGTAGAGGCTCGAATCCGGCCCGCGATAAATCTCCGCACTCTCGACCGCCGTCGTGGACAGCGGGCCGAAATCAAACTGGCTGCCCAGATCGCCGGCGTCGACCCCGTCGAGAAGGATCTTGTTGTCGTCGGAATCGCCGCCGCGGACAAACAGCGAAGTTTGCGCGCCCATTTGCCCTTCCTGCGCAACTTCGGTCCCCGGCATCAGTCGCAGAACGCTGGCGAAGTTCGTGCGCAGTGCAAGATCGAGCGTGGACAACACCGTCGTCGCTTCGCTGGTTTGCGGCTGCGGCGTAGGCACGCCAGTTGCCGTCACCACGATGGATTCGCGCACCCAGGCGGGCTCCAGCACCAGATTGCGCTCGATCGAATCGAATGCACCGGCGTAGAAATCCGGCGTCTGTAACTGGCGAAAGCTCCTGGCCGTAACCACGAGGAAGAAACGGCCCGCTGTTCCGGTGGTGAGCTGGAAGCTGCCGTCGGACGAGGAGACCGACGAAGCCACGACCTTGCCATTGCTGATCAGTGAGACGCTGGCGCCGGTCACCTTGGCGCCCGATGCATCGGTGACCACGCCGCGGATGGAAGCGGCATGACTAACGGTGGCAAGAATGGCGAAGAGAATGGCTGCGACGGCATGTCGCAACGCACGGCAGGAAACTGCGGGCAAGAAATCGTGAGTCTGCATGACGGCTCCTTCGTTCCCCTCGGAACGCCAAAGCGAGTGCGTACGCCGTCGGACCGGTCTCCTGACTTGCGCTACCAGCCGCCTTCCCAAAGCCAAACCCCATCGTTCCGGCTCCAGTGGCTGAAAGGGCAAATCCGCAATAAACGGAAGGCCCTGGCTGAATTCCTTCTTCGTCTCCTTGTCACAAAACGACGGCAAACGAAGCGGGTGCGCTCACAGTTGCGGGGCAGTGGCGGAATTTCACCGCCTTCCCGAGCATCCTGGCGATTGCTGTGGTGTGTGTCGCAGCAGCATAGGGCTGCAGCAGTGATGTCATGGAATCGACTTCCATGGCATCAACATTTATAGCCGGAAAGAGGACTCCACGTCAAAAGCAGAATGTCACAGTGCGAAGGAGGAAAGCAGGCTGCAGCCGGAGCTGGATCGCGAAACAGAATGGTGACCCCGGGAAGACTCGAACTTCCGACACGCAGTTTAGGAAACTGCTGCTCTATCCACCTGAGCTACGGGGCCACGTTTAGAATCAACATGTTACACGATGCAAACAATTCGGTCGGGTCACTTTGGGTCACCGAGTGATAAAATCGCTCCATTCCCCTGGTGGTCAGAACGGCGGCGCGGAATGAAGTTGATGAATGCACGCTATCAAAATGGTAGCATCACCAGGATTCCACGCTCGCACGGTTTTGCGTGGCGAGTCAGGTTCTCTGAGCGGGTTGGCGGAAAGCGCGTGCAGAAGTCAATGACGTTCAGAGGACCCGAATATCGAAACGAGTCGGACGTCCGCAAAGCGATTGAATTCGCAGTCATTCAGCAGAACCGGGACACCGCGCGATCGAAAGTGGACGCCGCTTTCAGCGCCATCATTGACCTTTACAAGACTGAGCACATGCCGGGCCGTGAACACTCCACCAATGAACTCAGCACCTACATCCTGCGAAAATACATCTCACCCAGATTTGCCGACTCGCCAATCCGCGAAGTGACGCCGCTGGCCGTGACCCGGTGGTTCAGCGAATTGAAATTGGCGCCTACGACCAAGGCGTCGATTCGGTCGGTGTTGAGCCAGTGCTTTGAACTGGCTGCTCTCCACGAATTCATTCCCGCCATCGAACGCAACCCGATGTCGCTCGTCAAGCTCAAAGGAACCACCAAACGCAAGAAAAAGATCGTGCAAGTCACGATCAAGGATTTCCAGAAGCTGATCCAGGCCCTTCCGGAGCCGCACAACATCATGACGCTGGTGGCGGCCGATCTCGGTTTGCGTGTTAGCGAAATGGTGGCGCTGCAATGGAGCGACATTGATTGGAAAAGCAAACAGATCACTATCCAGCGCAAGTTCACTCGTGGGAAGTTAGGTCTGACCAAAACGATAGCGTCAGAAGCTTGTCTGCCATTGGATGAAGGACTATTGGCCGTCCTTGATTATTGGCGGTCCAAAGGATCGGATAGTGAATGGCTGTTCCCGTCTTCCCGCACCGGCGGCCCTCGCAGCGCGTCCATGCTGCTCCAAAGTCATCTCAAGCCCGCTGCGGAGAAACTCGGCCTCGGCAACGTCGGATGGCATGCCCTGCGCCACGCTAGTCGGTCCTGGTTGGGCGGTGCTGGTGTCTCGGCCAGCACCCAGAAGGACTTGCTTCGTCACTCCGATATCGGCATGACCATGGACTACGGGCACACGCCAATTGCCGACATGCGCAGGGCGCACAACAAGGTGGCGCGGCAATTGGTCCCAAAGGGCATGCTGCAGAAATAGGCTGGCATAGAAAAGGCGGTGGGGTTGAACCCACCGCCCTTGTTGGTCTGCCTGCAATCAAGCTGCTTTGTCATTATCAGCATCTGCCATCCAGGCTTCGAGAGCCTTGCGGCTGAAACGCCACAGACTTCCGAGTCGCTTGTACGGGATGTGTAATGTATCGGCCCTTCGCTTTAAGGTGGCCGGGTTGCACTTAAAGAACTCGGCGGCCTCTTTCAGGGTCATGACATCTTGATCGGTTGGCAACGCGTTGATTGTCCCGCTCGATTTTGGGCGGGTGATTCGTTTTTGAGAGCCCACCAATGAAATTCCCACCAGTGGCTTTTCACGAATTGGTTGATAATGCATCTTCGTTGTGCAATCCCTGCGAGAGCCGGATTGCCGGTGGGCCCCCTTTTGACCCAAGGGCAGCATACACACTGCACCGGCTGGCTCTTGTGATGAGCGTCGCATCGATCGATCCCGATCACCATCCACCAAAACCCTTAGACCATGAGAATAGTTCGCTGAGAAGTGTAGCCGCCCGTACCAGCTAGAAGCAGTCCCGGGCCGCTAAACGCTCGGCTGGGATTTATGGATAACGAGATGATTCGGTTTGAAGAAGCCGGGCGCCAAGGCAACGGTTGCAGCCAGATGAATTGACCAGGGCAGAGTCCAAGGCCACAATCGCGGGCCGAGGGAAGAATACGGGCGGAGCAGAGCGCTGAAATCAAAACGCGGCGGCCCGCGCAAGGCCACCGACGGAACCAGGTGAGCAGGCGACCACCTGAAACCGCATTCTGCATACCGGCTACATTGCCGGAACCTATCACTGGGAACTTAGGGAAGATTGCCATTCCCCGCTGTCTTCACCCGAGCCCGCTGCTTGGCGTTTGGGGGTGGCAAAGCTGGCAGATTTCGGCCCTCTGGCCGCTTACTCGGCTCTCCCAATGGCACTCCAGCTTGCGGTGTTTCAAAAGGCCTCCACGAGCATTAAACACGTGTGGATCAGGCGATTAAATCGGATCGTCAACCGCCTTCAAGTGGTCGTCGCTGGGTCAAAGCCTCCGCGTTGGAAGGTCGGCCTCAATGCGGCATCCTTGCCGACTGCTTTCCGCCTGAGGGGCCCCCACTTTCCCAGCACACGTCTTGCACACCAGCCGACCGCAACATTGTGAAACTCGCGATCAAGCGGCCCGGGACTGGCTGATGCCGGATCAGTAGCGTTATGTCGGCGCTGCGCCAAGTCTTCCGGTAACGAAGGATCGAATTGACCTCTTCCCGTACGGGGAACCGGTCGTCGGTGGAAGTGATTTCGCCTGCTTAAATCATGAGGTTGGCATATGTAAGTTACTGATATTAAGCGACTTTCTACAGTCGGACCACTCGCAGTGTTAGGGCCTATATGTCTATTATTTTCAACAACGTAAAAGACGCGAGAGACTGGTGGAGCATCTCCCAAGAACGCCTGACACGCGATTCAAGCAGGTGATTCTACAGGTGAGATTTGAACCAGACCTATCGGACCGGTGACGCTCTTGAAGGAGGGCCTCTAGCGTTGTGACCGCATTGCAGACGCGAATTCCCTGGCCCGCCACGAGCTCCTAGCCACTACCGGAGGGTTGTCCGCCTTAATCGAGGAACGGCGGCTGGGCATCGGTTGACGTTCGAGAAGCCGACTTCCCGGTAGTAATCTTGTCACCCGGACGAAGGCCCTGCTCGGCTGTTAATCAAGTAGTAATTTCCGGGTTGGCGGTCAACCGCCCACAACTCTTCCGTGGACCAACGGCAGATACTCTGTCGCCCCCGCAGGTTCTCTTATCATGCAAGATGCCCAGACTAACCCGATGACTGCTACTCCCAGTTCTTCCGCGTTTGCCGCTTCGGATCGCGGCTGGAAAGAATGACTCACATCCGTTGCCCGCCTTCTGGGCGTATAACCGTCTTTAGTGAACCCCTCTCCCTTCACGCGCAATCACATGGTGAGGATCGAATTTATCGTTAATCGAGCCCACATTTCGTCAGGTTTGACCGGTTTGTGCCTCCTTCTGGCCGCGGCATCCTTCGTGCATGCGCAGCCCGGCCTCCAGTTTCCGCCGATACCATTCGGCGCGGGCCCGCCACCAAAGATTCTCGACCGATACCCCGAGAACCCTAGCCTGCCACCCACGTTCACGATTTCCGTCGGCCCGCTCGGCTTTTCCATTCCCGGCGAAAACTACCTTCTGCGCCGCCAGAGTCTGGTTAGCCTCGATTTCCTCGACGAAGACCGGATTCTGCTCACTTTTCGGGTGTCGGGACTTATGCAGCGCGATGCCGACGACAAATCAGATGACAAGAAGCAACAGATTCAAGCCCTGGTGCTGGCGCTTCCGACTGGCAAGATCGAGTCCCGGGCTGCGTGGACCGTGCCGGACCGTTCGCGCTATCTCTGGATGCTCAACGATGGACATTTTCTGCTGCGCGTGCCTGATGGTCTCGATGAGGGTGATGCCCAGCTGCAGATGAAACCCTACCTGCGTCTCCCGGGCCGGCTGCTCTGGATCGAGATGGATCCCAGGCAGCAAGTCATGATCACCAACTCCCTCGAGCCAGCAACTGCATCGCAGAAGCCGGGCGAGTCCGGCCCCTCTGTCACAGAGCCGCCCACTACGACAGCGGACGGGCAGAAGCCCGGCGAGCAAAGCGTTCTTGTAGCTCGCACTCAGAAGCGGGCGTCGGGTGAGGTGATGCTTGTCAGCCGAGTGCCGTGGACGTTTCAGACCTCCGATTGGCCCATGAATTCCGAAGGCTATCTTGAGGAGTCGCAAGACAAAGCCAATGAGTGGCTCCTGAAGTTGAGCTACTTTTCCGGCGGAGATCGAGTGATGGCCCGCATCGAATCGACGTGCCCACCGAAGTACAACTTTGTCTCCGATTCAGAATTGCTGCTGACCACTTGCGATCCAAACAGCGGGTGGAAGCTTGGGGCAATGTTGACCCGTGGCGATCCGCTTTGGGAGGCAAGGACCGCTGCGAATGCGATATTGCCGTTGCTGGTGATGGCGCCAAACAGTTCGCGCGTGGCGCGGGAAACGCTGCTCCTCAAGCGTTCAGCCGACCGCTATAAGCGCATGATCGGCGCGAAGGATTTGGAAGGTCAGATTGTCAAAGTATTCGATGCGGCCAACGGCAAAATGGTGCTGGAGGCGCCGCTTACCCCAATTCTCGATGGCGGTGGCAATGTTGCAATCTCGCCGTCAGGGCAGCGCGTTGCCATCCTCTACGCAGATGCCATTCAGGTCTTTCAACTGCCCGCACCGCCTCCCTCCTCGCCCGGCTCTCACTGAACACCCTCGTCCGCTTGCAGGATACTTGAGGCGCATGACTCGCTGATGCACCCCGCACGCCAGAACTTCTCGTTCTTTTCACACTGCCTCTATGGGTGGGATGAAGTTCTCGATTGACCCGTCGGTGCAGCTGTGCCGGGAGCAGCGCCGTCGAGGCGTTCCGGTTGGTTGGTCGTCTATCCGGACATTACTCGATTTTCGAGTTCTGTCCGAATAGCCGGTCATCCGACTGAAATCCTTTATCAAATCGCTGAGCGCTCATGTGAAGGAGATCACAAATACCCCCCGGATAGCCGAGTAAGATGGCGGGGAAAAGTGAACAGGTCAAGCCGGGAGTCAGAAAAGCATTGAAGCAGTCAAGGAGACAGGCGCCATGAAGTTAAGTGAACAATGGAGCCGACGCGACATGATGAAGGCCCTGGGCATGGGAGTTGCCGGGGCTGCGACTATATCCGTCAGTGACCGGAACGCCTTTGCCAGGAATCCGGAGGCCTCGCGGATTTACAGGAGCCGGGGAGGGCACAGTCTGTACCAGCACCCGGAGGAACTATCCTCTGCCGCTCTGATCAAGGGAAATGATCGAAGCGAGAATATCTACAAGGCGCTCAAGCTCATCGAGGACCAGATATTCAGCGGCATCAAGGGCAAGCAGATCCTGATCAAGCCAAACTTTGTGCAAACCAGCCGTCAACTGGCCGCGACGCATGTGGATGCCATTCGAGGCATTCTGGAGTTCCTTCGCCCGCATTACAAAAGGGAGATAGTGATCGGCGAAGCGGCGGCCACTAAGGAAGGCACGATGGTTGGGTACAAGAACTACGGGTACTACGACCTGGTGCAAAAGTACAAAGTGAAGCTGGTCGACCTGAATCTGGGCGCATATGAGTATCGCTACACGATCGGCGCAGACAATGCACCGGTTCCAATCCGCATCTGCGCTCCCTTTCTGGATCCCAATCTCTATGTCATTTCCACCGCGATCATGAAAACGCACGGCTTTGCCTCAGTGACCTTATCGCTGAAGAACGCGCTGCTGGGCGCGCCGGTGAACGATTACAAGGTAAGCGACAAGGGACGCATGCACATGGGGCCTCACGGCGAACCCAACGATATTATCCACTTCAACATGTTCCACATGGCGCAGCACGTGTTTCCCGATTTGGCGGTCATCGACGGATTTACCGGAATGGAAGGCGACGGCCCATTGCGCGGAACGCCCGTGGATTCGCGTATTGCCGTTGCCAGCGTCGATCCATTAGCCGCGGATGTACTTAGCGCCCGGCTGATGGGCTTCGACTCCAAGAAGATTCTTTATCTGTCGGCGATGACTGAAGCCGGAATGGGCCAGGGGAATCTGGGAAAGATTACTGTTCTTGGAAACCGTGTAGAGGATTGCTCCTACAGGTTCAAGAATTCGCCCCTGTTGCATTTCTCGGCTGCGCTCGATAGTTAGTGCATCTCCTAGGTGGCGGGTGCAATCAAGCGGATTGATGACTGAATGGTAACTTCCGGGTAGCCGGTCATGCGCTCGCAACTCTCATCTGCGGAGATTCCCGGGGCTCGGTTTTGGGACCCGGGATAACGCGCAGTCCTCAGGTCCGCCCCCTCACGATCGCGCTGATGTCCAGCAGGTACATCTGGTGTCCGTTGCCGCCGTGCGGCTAGTCGATCACCACTTTCGTTCTATCGTTGCGTGCCGCAGGTTTTTTGCGATTCTGTAATGTGTCAACCAATCTGAACGACTTTCTCTACATCCACCTGCTTCCCTTTTCCCTGTTCATCAAGAGAAACAGGTCTAAGGCGGAAGATATTTGTTCCTATTCCTATCGGTACCATCGCTAAGCGAATGAGAGTTTTATCCCGCTTGCCATGCAAATATTTCGACTCAAGCCAAGCGGATAGTCTCTCATCGAAAATCTCAGGTTGACCTCGCCAGAATTCAGGATTCAGGCTGCATCGGATTTGCAGGTGACCTAGATGTAGGTCGATTTCGGAGATGCTCTCTGGAAAAAAGCGTTGATCGTTTTCGACGCCCATATGTAGTCCTGTCTTACCGGGTGTCCTGCTAAATGTTTCAACCAACATACGCGCCTCTCTACAACCTCGGACGTGGCACTGCCAAGCAGCCAGCCAGAGAAATACGATGGGAAACAGCAGCTAATATGTTCGTGACAGGTGAGAAGTCAAGGGTGAACCATGGCCGACTCGCCCGACAACGCCGAAGCGTTTGCTGCGCTCGTCGCTCCGATCGGCCGCTGGATCAATGAAGGTCCATCGCGCGTTCCGCTCACCGACTGGTACGACACCAAGATCGGAAAGCAGATAGGCTTTCAGGCCCGTTCCGTCGTGGGCGGGGTTTACATCAAGGCACTCGGCGACAGCGTACTTGCGGCCCGGTGGCGGAACGGCGTTGAGCCATAGCGACGATCTGCAGGCGGCTGCGGGTTTGGCGCGCCGCTTCGCGCCGATACTTCAGTCGGGCATGGCGAAGAGCTGCATATCGCCTTCCGTCCGCGGCAGGTCGTTGAAGCGGGCGAGGCGGAACTCCGCCCAGTATCCCGCCCAACGCAGATCGGCCTGGAGCGCTGCACCGAGGCTCTGGATCAGCTCCTTGCGGACCTTGGCGTGCTCGGGGCTGGCGATCAGATTGACGGCATCCTCGCTGTCGAGGTCGAAGAGTTCGTCAACCTGCGACGTGCAGTTATAGGAATAGAGGTAGCGGCGGCCATCGGCGGCGCGGCGCTGGATACCGCAATCGAAATTGACGCCCACATGCCATCCCCCGAAGAACAGGATGGTCCGTTCTTCCGAGCCCTGGCCGGATTGGAGCGCAGGCACGAGCGAAACGCCGTCGAACTTGGCTTCGGGCTTGATGCCGGCAAAGTCGAGAATCGTCTGCGAGAGATCGAGAAGCGAGGCGGGCGACTCCACGATCGCGTGCTGGCGGGGCATGCCGGCCGGCGCCTTGAAGACCATGGGCACGCGGGCGATATCGGGATAAAGGTAGACGCCTTTATCCACGGTGGCGCGGCGGCCGTTCATCTCGCCGTGATCGGAGATGAACGCGATGAGCATGTTGTCGTAGAGGCCCAGCTCCTTGAGCCGCTTGAGCACCATGCCGATGACGCGGTCGACAAGCTCCATCTGCAGCACGTAGGCGATGCGGTAATTGATGAGCTGCTCGGGTTCGTAGATGCCCCAGTAGCGGCGATAGATGTCGACGATCTCCGGCTCGTCGGGCGCGCGCTGGAAGTCGCGCTGCTCGGCGGCACGCCAGGAGCCCGGATAGCTCATGATTTTTCGCAGTTCGCGCTCGCGGTCTTCAAATCCGGCGGGAATGGAAAACGGCTGGTGGGGATCGAAGAAATCGAGCTGCAGATACATGGGGTGGCGTTTAAGCGAGCCGTTGCTCACCAGGCTCTCCACCGCCGCAATCGCCTTCTTGCCCAGGTAGTAGCTGTATTGCGCTTCGAGCGGAAACGGCTTGCCGTCTTCCTGCACAATCCAGCCGCCGGCCGAGTTGCCGGGCGTGGTGCGATCCTGCATGCGGAATACAATCTCTCGCGCGTATTTCTGGGGTTTCACCCCGAGTTCGCGCTGGTAGGCAAGAAAATCGTCGTCGTCGAAGACCGGGGGCGACCAGCGATCCCAGGGTTGATCGTTATCGCCGAAGGCATCGAGAAATTTCCTGGCGCCCACATGGCACTTGCCCACCTGGCGGGTTACGTAGCCGGCAGCCTTCAGATATTCGGGAAAGATGATGTCGTCGGCGCGGAGCTCAGTCTCTAAACCCTCAGGCGCGCGCTCGCTGTTGCCCTGCACGTAGCTGTACCGGCCCGTCAGATAGGAAGCGCGCGACGGCGAGCAGAGCGGCACGGTGCAAAATGCATTGGAGAAAAACGTGCCGTCCTGCATCAGGGATCGGATAGCGGGAATCTGGACGTGCCGCGAAAGGGACCGCGCGGGATGGTAGAGATCGGGTCCGACCATGTCGGCGCTGATGAGCAGCATATGCGGCTGCTTGCCGCCCCCGTCCTCCAGAAAGGGTCCGCCGCCGGTTCGCTCCTGGGCGAAGCGAAGTTTTGGCTTTTGCTCCCCGGCAGAGGATTGGCTGGCCAGTATTTTCTTGCTGAGAAGGGCGCCTGCGGTAAGACTACAGAACGATCGCCGGTCCATGATTGCAATCCTTGCACAAACGGCGCGGGAAGCGCCGAGAAAAACCATACCGCAGTTTGGCCTTTTCTGTAAAGGATTACATAAATAGTGGCATTTTATGCCGCGTACTACACACCTGCCCATCGCAGGCGGCGGAGAGACTGCTCATTGCCGCCCAGGGCGGAAGCCAAGATCAAACCCTGCGCACCGCCCGGCCAATATGCGGAACAGACGGCCGGTTACAGCCTCGCCCGGAGGCTAATGATTCCACATGCATTGCACTCGGCAGGTCCACTGTATTAACAATGAGATGGCTGTAACCACGACATATGGATATCGTCCAGGTCGCTAAACGCGCCAATGTCTCCACGGCCACGGTTTCCCGGGTTCTGAACGGGTTCCCCGGGGTGCGGGAGAAGACCGTACAGCGCGTGCGGAAGGCGATCGCGGAGATGAACTACGTCCCCAATCCCAACGCTCGCAGCCTGCGTGCGGGCCGTACGCGGCTCTTCGGTTTGATCGTTTCCGACGTCAACAATCCCTTCTTCCCTGAGTTGATCGACGCCTTCGAAGCCCTGGCCGCGGCCGAAGGCATCGAGGTGATCTTTACCCACACCAACTACGACCCCAAGCGGCTGCACAACTGCATCCGGCGCATGATCGAACGCAGCGTCGACGCCATTGCCGTGATGACCTCGGAGGTGGAAGAGGACGCACTGCACCAGGCGGTGCAGGCCGGCATCCCCGTGGTCCTGATGAACCAGCGCAAATTGGCCGACAAGTACCCCAACGTCCCGGTGGAGTACACGGCGGGCTTTCGCGAAGCCCTGGAACATCTGCTGTCGCTCGGCCATCGCGATATCGGCTTCATCGCAGGCCCGCAATGGCTGAACTCGGCGCGCGGCCGCAAGGACGCATTCACGGCCGCGTTGAAGAGCCACGGAATCCATGTCCGTAATGAGTGGATCGCCATTGGAGACATGCGCGTGGAGGGTGGGCGCAAGGCGATGGATGCGTTGCTCGCGCGCCGGCCGCGGCCCACCGCGGTTGTGGCCTCAAACGACCTGATGGCCGTGGGAGCGCTGCAGGCCGCGCACGCCAGCAGGATTCACGTTCCGCGCGATCTGTCGCTCATCGGTTTCGACGACCTGCCCATCGCCAGCATGGTGCATCCGCCGCTGAGCACCATCCGGCACCCCCGGCGCGAAGTGGCCGCGAGAGCCTTCGATTCGCTCTGGAAAACGGTGCGGGGCGAGAGCGTCGCGGACGACTCTCCGCTGCAGCCGCACCTTGTGATTCGCAATTCCACGGCTCCGCCCGCCGGATTGAAACGCCGCTGATCCCTAATCGCGCGCACGAAAACCGGCTACCGGGCTCTCGCGCAATTTCCGGCGCATGAGCGAGTTAGAGGGCCGGGCATGACAGTCCGGGCACGGCCGTGGGACGCTAGGCAAAAAACTCCTTGACAAGAGATTCGCAGTGGACGTAATCTGCGGCACGATGTAAACCATTACATTTTGCGTCCCTGCTTTTTTTGCCCCAGGGACCAGAGAAGTGTGGGGTTTACGTCGTTGCAAGCGTTTTCATGGGTCAACAGCAGCTTCGGAGCGCGTTGACTGGCATACGGAAAATCGTGCCGGGAGCGAGTTCGTAGCCCAGGGAGACGGAGTACCGGGACAATCGCTCCTTTGGCTCCTGAAGATCAGGCGGAATGCCTTAACCTCTCGTTGCGCTTTGCCCGTTGGCTCCGCTCTTCATCGCAGAGTGTTGTTCGATTTGATTGGAGGATCCGAATGATTTACAAGTTCCGTGCATTCGCCGTTCTCGCCGGTTTGCTATTCGCGGCCACGACGATTCCGGTGGCGAGACCGCAGAGCGTTGACTCCTCGGTTCAGGGAGCGGCGCTGGACTCTTCGGGCGCGGCTGTCCCTGCCGCCAATATTCGTCTCACCAATGTCCAGACGGGATTCATTCTGGACACAAAGACGGACGCACAAGGCAATTATGTGTTTCCGGCCGTTGCACCCGGCATCTATTCATTGCAGGTCGCGCACGCGGGATTCGCCACTTTCGACCTGAACCAGTTCCGGATCATCGTAGGCCAGCGCGCCACGGAGAACATCACTCTCTCCATCGCCACCGCGGCGCAGACGGTGACGGTCCAGGCCAATGGACTGGCAAACCTGCTGGAAACCACATCGAACGATCTGGGCAACGTGATCGGGCCGCAAAGCGTGCAGCAGTTGCCTCTGAACGGGCGCAACTTCCTGCAACTCGGCCTGCTCTCCGGCGCCACGCAGAACAACTCCGGAGCCGGCAATGCGTCGATCGCGCAGACCGGCCACCCCGGCATGTCGATCAATATCACCGGCAACGAGCCGGACTTCACCATGTACATGGTGGACGGCATTCAGACCATCGGCACGCGCGCCGGCAACACTTCGTTGAACCTTTCCATGGATGCGATCGATCAGTTTGAGGTGCACTACGGATTTTTCATGCCCGACATGGGCACGAACACTGGCATTGTCGACGTAGTTACCAAGGGCGGCACCAACCGGATGCACGGCGACGCCTACGAGTATGTGCGCAACAACGAGATGGAGGCGCGCAACTATTTCGCCACTACGGCGCCGGGGCCCTACCACCAGAATCAGTTCGGCGCCACGATTGGCGGGCCCATCTTCAAGAACAAACTTTTCTATTTTGGCAACTATGAGGGTTACCGCCAGATCCAGTCGGCATTCAGCTCGGCTTTCACTCCCACGCAAGCCGAGTTCAATGGAGACTTCTCCGCGCTTTCCACGCCGATCTACGATCCCACAACGTACAACCCGGCGACCGGCCTGCGCACACAGTTCCCTGGCAACAAGATCACAAACATCAACAAGACCACAGCCGGACTGCTGGCGTTTTACCTGCCTGGTTCAAGCATCACGGGCAGCACCAACGTGAGCGGCAACCCGGCGACCACGCTGAACTCCGATCAGTTCACCACGCGCGTGGATTACAGCCTGAACGAAAAGCACCAGTTTTTCGGTCAAGGCACCTGGCTGAACGCGCCGGAAGTCACGGCGGGGCTCTTTCCGCAGCAGGGCACCGCGTACCCGCTGGATACGGAGTTTGCGGCGCTGGGATGGACCTGGACGTTGAGCCCGAGCAAGGTGAATTCACTGCACCTCGGCCTGGTCCGCGACTCGGTTTATGATCAGGGCCGCTCGGTTGCCGGAATCCAGACTCAACTCGGGATCACGGGAACCGGAGATCCGAACGGCGTTCCCGGCATCAACGTCGCCGGGTACACGGGATTTGGCACCTCAACAGGCCTTCTCGGCGACATCGACAACGTGTACCAGATCCACGAGGGCTTTAACTGGCTGCACGGCAATCACCAGATCAAAATCGGCGGCGATTTGCTGTATACGCGCAGCGTGCAATCCAGCGCCAATGCCAATGCCCGCGGCGTCTTCACCTTCAACGACGTCTTCACCGCGCAGACTTCGCTCAACACCACCACGGGCAAAGTGTCGCAGGTGGCGGGAACCGGAAATGCTTTCGCGGACTTCCTGCTCGGCGACCTGACCACCGCGCAGTCCATCGCCATGCCAAAGACCCATTTCCGCTGGACGACGTTCGAGCCTTACATCCAGGACACGTGGAAGGTGACGAAGACCCTCAATGTCAACCTGGCGCTGGCCTGGTTCCTGAATACGCCTCCGAATCCACCGGATCAAACCAACAAGGATCTGATTCATGGATTTAACTTCACCACCGGGCAAGAGACGTTTGCGGCACTGGGAACGGCGAATCCCGAAGTATTTTCGGCAACGCTGGATAACTTTGCTCCACGCATCGGATTCACCTGGCAGCCGGAGTTCGCGAAGAACACCGTAGTGCGCGCCGGCTGGGGCATGTACTACTCAACGCAGATGGACATCACCTCTCAGTACTCGGTGGTTTCGGAATACATCTCGGTAAACAACCAGGTCAGCAACTCTACATCCAGCCCCAACCCGACCTACGTCATGGGCGTCAATGCCATGCCGGCGGTCACGGTGGGACAAATTACATCGGCCCAGGTGCCGACCATCACGGGCGCCATCCAGTACCTGGCCGCGAACCAGCACTCGTCGGGCATCAGCCAATGGAACCTCGATGTGCAGCGGACCTTTGGCAAGGCTTACCTGCTCGACGTTGCCTACATCGGAAACGAAGCCCACCATCTCCAGAAGAACTTCAACCCGTGGGATGGCTCGTCTCCGGGAGTCCAAACCTACAACCTGGCGCAGGCTTCAGACCCGTGGTATCCCACCTACTCCTACATGCAGGAAGTGAATAATATCGGCAACGGCAGTTTCAACGCGTTGGTGGTGAAATTCCAGAAGCAGTTCACCAAAGGCCTGAGCCTGCTTGCCAACTACACGTGGCAGAAGGCGCTTTCTGACGCGACCGAAGGCAGCAACGGCACTCTGAATCAGGACAAGAGCTGCTTCCGCTGCGATTGGGGCCCGACCACTTCCAACGTGCCGCAGTCGATCGTAATCAGCGCTGTCGCCGATGTGCCCGTAGGCCGCGGCCGCTACATCGGCCGTGACATGAACCCCGTGCTCGATGCCGTCGTCGGGGGCTGGAACGTGGATGCCATCGTCACCATGCAGAAGGGCGTTCCCTTCTGGGTGTCCGCGCCGAACAACACCAACTGGTCTCCGGCCAACATCAAGGCCGACCGGTATTGCAACGGCAGATCGCAACTGTCTAACAAGAACCTGAGAAACAACGGGATGTACTGGCTGTACACAGGCGTCGACACCGCACTGACGCCGGCCTCGACATGCTTTGTGAATCCGGCAACGGATGCGCACAACACCAGCGGCTCAACCTGGTACTTCGGCAACGGTGGATTCGACATCCTGACCGGCCCCGGCATCAACAACTGGGACTCCGGCGTCCATAAGAACTTCAACATTCACGATCTTGCCACCTTCACCATTCGCGGCGAATTCTTCAATACATGGAATCATGCGCAGTTCGCCAACCCGAGCAGCAGCGTGGTTGCGAGCAATTTCGGAGAAGTGACGGCAACAAACTCCGCCAATGGAAGAATCATCCAGGTGGGAGCCAATCTGTCGTTCTAAAAGCATCGAATGCAAACCACCGCAGCCATTCTCTGTATGATGGCTGCGGTGTTTTTTGTTCGCGTGTTCGCGTAACGGGAGATCGAAACCATGAAGACACGAAGGCAGTTTCTCGAGACGGGTCTTTGCGCCGGTGCGGGCGCTATGCTGCCTCTTGCCCGGAGCGCGGCTTTTGCCGAGCCCGCAGCAAGCCCGGCGCACGCCAGGCCAAACATCGTCTTCATCCTGGCCGACGACATGGGCTTCTCCGACATCGGCTGCTATGGATCGGAGATCGAGACGCCTCATCTCGACGAGCTGGCTCGCGGCGGGTTGCGCTTCAGCAGTTTCTACAACAGTCCGCGCTGCTGTCCCTCACGTGCCGCCCTCCTGACGGGACTCTACTCGCACCAGGCGGGGATGGGGCTGATGACCTCCGACTTCGGCAGATATCCCTATCCCGGCTATCGCGGCGATTTGAACCAGAATTGCGTGACCATTGCCGAAGCGCTGAAGGCCGGCGGATACACCACGCTGATGACCGGCAAATGGCACCTGACGCCGTTTGGCGGCGACAAGCACAACTATCCACTGCAGCGCGGGTTCGACCGCTACTACGGCATCATCAACGGCGCCACGAGTTACTTCGATCCGGCATCGCTGACTGACGGCAACCAGCCTATCGCAGTTGCGAAGGAAGACAAGGACTATTACCTGACCGACGCCATCGGCGACTACTCGGCGCGGTTCATTGAAGACGCTGCGAAAAGCGGAAAGCCGTTTTTCCTCTATGCCGCATTCACCGCCGGGCACTGGCCTTTGATGGCGCCGGAAGAGACCATCGCCAAATACAAGGGCCGCTACGCCAGCGGATGGGATGCGCTGCGGCGCTCGCGGCATGCCAAGCAACTGGCCATGGGCATGGTGCAGTCGGAGTGGGGACTGACACCGCGCGATCCGCGAGTTCCCGCATGGGAGCTAGCCTCGTTCAATGAGTGGGAACAGCGGCGCATGGAAGTGTACGCCGCGCAAATCGACAAATTGGATGAAAACATCGGCAAGATCGTGAGTAAGTTGCGCGAGCTTGGCGTCTTCGAAAACACCATGATCTGCTTCATGTCGGACAATGGCGGGAATTTCGAAGAGTTGCCCAGCATCGCCGCTGGCGATCCGCGGCCACCGAGTATGCCCAAGGAAACCAAGGACGGATTGCCGGTGATTCCCGGAAACGATCCGTCGATCACGCCCGGCCCGGCAACCACCTACGCGAGCTACGGCATTCCCTGGGGCAACGCCAGCAACACTCCGTTCCGGCTCTACAAGCACTACGCGCACGAGGGTGGCATTTCCACTCCGTTCGTAGTGCACTGGCCGCGCGGCCTGAAGAGCAAAGGCATTACGCACGCCATCGGACACGAGATCGATGTCATGCCGACGTGTCTCGAGCTGGCCGGAGTCGCGTATCCCGACACAAGCAAGGCCGGAACCACGCCTCCTCCACTTGAAGGCAAGAGCCTTGTGCCGGTGTTGGAAGGGCGAGAACTTGCGGAGCGCTCGCTTTTCTGGGAACACGAGGGAAACCATGCGGTGCGCGAAGGCGAGTGGAAGCTGGTGTCGCGGTTCCCCGATGCGTGGGAGCTTTACGACATGGAGCAGGACCGGACCGAGATGCACGACCTCGCCGATCAGCGTCCGGAGCGCGTAAAGAAAATGGCCGACGATTATGCGGCGTGGGCAAGGCGCGTGGGTGTTCAACCCTGGCCGATGCCGGAGACGCCGCGCGGCAGCGAACGCGAAGGGACATTGGCCTCGCCCGATTATTTGCTGAAGGATCGCTTGTAACGCGACAAACCTGGCGCGCGTTCAACCAGAAGGAGCTTTCGCAGTGCAAACCTCGAAGAGAAAACTGCTATCCCTCGCCCTGCTTTGCGGCATGGGCATATTCATGTTGCGCGGAGCCGTTGCGCAAATCACTGAGGCGCGCCCGAATCCCGCCACCGTGACGGTGCATGTCGGCGCCGAAGGCTCGGAGCGCATTCCGGATTCGATCTTCGGCAGTTTTCTCGAGCCCATCGGCAATTCCATCAACAATGGCGTCCTGGCCGAAATCCTGGTGAACGGCAGCCTGGAATCGGGATTGTGGAATCACACCAATCTCGAAAACATGTTCCGCGATCAGCCCGAACTGATCGACGCGACGAACCAGACCGGAATTCCGCTGCCCTGGCGGCCGCTCGATCTGGCAGCCGGCAACCGTTTTGAACTGCACGTCGGCGACGCGGCGAATAGCTGGCAGTCGCTGGAGATCATGGGAACGCCGCACCAGCAGGCGGGGATTGCGCAAAAGGTTTATCTCCCGGTGCAGCGTGTGTTGGGCTATCGCGTTTCGCTTTATGTGAAGCATGTGAGCGGCCCCTCGGGATTGACGGTGCTGTTTCGCGATGCGGAAACAGGAAAGACTCTGGCGGAGTCGCATGTGGACGCAGCCGCTACCGAGTGGACGAAGTTGACGACCACGCTGCGGCTCAGTCCCGGATCGGTGCGGCGATTGCAGGCTGTCGATTTCGGTGTCGCTGTCGAAGGCACCGGACACGCCGATGTGGACGAGATCTCGCTCTTGCCGGAAGACGCCGCCGGCATTTTCGATCCCGATGAGGTCGCCATGGCGAAGGCCATGCATGTGACCGAACTGCGTCTCGGCGGCAACTTCAGCAGCTATTACCACTGGAAAGATGGCATCGGGCCCGCAGACAAACGCATGACCATGGAGAACATCGCGTGGGGTATTCCGGAATATAACAAGCTGGGCACCGACGAGTTTCTTGAGTTTTGCGGGCTTATCGGCGCGATTCCGCAGTTCGACCTGAACATGGGCAGCGGAACGCCGGAGGAAGCCGCCGAATGGGTGCGCTATATCAAGGAGCACACCAAGGGCCGCGTGATCTTCGAACTCGGAAACGAGCTCTACGGTCGCTGGCAGGTGGGCTACAAGACGCTGGATGAAATCGCGCCGGCAACGCTCGCCTTCAGCAAGGCGGTGCGCGCGGTGGACCCCGATGCTGAGATCATCGCCACAGGGCTGGGCCCGATCTCCGACGGCAAGTGGAACGCCGCGCAACTCAGCAATCCCGCAGGAACCTTCGACGATCTCTCGTTGCATTTCATCCTGGGCACCAATCATCCGACACTTGCTAACGCCACGCCCGACTTTACGGCCGCCGCGGCGTATGCGTTACCCTACGCGGTCGGTCCCTGGTTCGACAAGGTGCAGGCGCAGGTGGACGAGCATCCGGAGCTGAAAGGCAAAGTGCATCTCGCAGTCACGGAGTGGCTTTTCAACAGCAAGGGCTTCGGCGAACGGAATTTTACAGACGAAAGCCCGAGTTGGATGAACGAGGGCGGCGCCGTGATGGCCGCGGGCTTCCTGAACACGGTGTTGCGGCACACGTCGGAGATCAAAATCACCGACATGACCGGGATCATGGAATTTGCCGGCATCTGGAAGCGGCGCGAACAGGTGTTTGCGGTGCCCGCTTATTACGTTTTCAAAATGTACACGGCGGTGAAGGGTGATACGGTTCTGCCGGTGAGCACCGACTCGGGGAGTTACAACGTGAAGGGCGGCGTGCGGCCGCTCGATGATGTCCAGAACATTCCCTATATTGACGTGGTAGCGACGCGCAGCGCCGACGGCAGCAGAGTGACTCTGCTTTTCGTGAATCGCAGCCTGAACCAGGATGTGCCGGTGAACTTCGATCTCGGTAAGATGCACGCGACTGCCGCCGCAGAGGTCGAGCAGATTCGTGCAGCGAACCGTTACGAGCAGAACGATGAAGTGGAACCGCTGCACATTGTTCCCGTCCCGGGCTCGATTGCAAAGCCAAGCGCGGGTCCGCTCGCCATCACATTGCCTCGCGAAAGCGTGACGGTGATTCGCGTACCCGTCGAGTAGTTTGCATCGAGCGATTGCGACCATGCCCAGCACCACCGAACTCGGCTTGCCCTCAGCTGAAGGTGATCTCGAAGTTGCGGCAGCGCCGTGGGGACGAACCCTAGCGGCCGCCATCTGCTCTCTCGGCGGGATGGTGTTTGGATACGATCTGGGCGCGCTCTCCGCCGCTACTCGGGGTCTGACGCGCGCTTACACTTTTACTCCCGCGCTCTTCGGCCTCACGGTTTCCGCTTCTTTGTGGGGAGCCATGTGCGCTTCGCCCCTCGCCGGACGGCTGGCAGACCGGCTGGGCCGGCGCGGTCTGCTCGCAGTATGCGCGGGTCTCTATGCGCTGGCAGCGGTGGCGCTTGCGCTCCCCGTGCACTGGCCGTGGAGCGTTGCGCTCGCGTTGCGTCTGCTCTCTGGACTCGCAATCGGAGGCTTTGTGGTCGGTTGCCCGCTTTATCTGGCGGAAATCGCACCCCGCGCGCTGCGCGGCCGATTCGTGGGCTGGTTTCAACTGCAAATTGGAGTAGGCGCCGTCGCCGCATTTGCCGTTAGTGCCGTGATCGCTTCCGGCTTGCCGGAAATTACCGAGTGGAAGTGGTGCTTTGGCCTCGGCGCAATTCCACCCACGTGCCTTTTGCTTTTGCTCCACTGGGTGCCTGAAGAACCGCACTGGCTCGCCCGCCATGGCCGTTTGGACGAAGCTGCCTCGTCCGCCGCGCGGCTCGGCTTCGCAAAGGACGAATGGCCGGTAGAGCAAAACCATGAAACCCGGTTGCCGCCGGCCTCGCCCGAACAAAAGCTCTTTCAGCGGCGCTACCTGCGCCTGCTTCTGCTGGCGGCAAGCGTCGCTCTCTTCAATCAGCTTTGCGGAGTCACGGTTCTGCGTGTCTATTTGCTCGATCTGCTCTCGAGCACTGGCATGGGGCGGATGCTCAGCCATCGCTACGGAGTGATTCTTGCTCTCCTGAATTTGGCGGCCCTGCTGCTGGGCATGATGATTGTTGACAAGATAGGCCGCAGGCCCTTGCTGATCGCGGGGTCGACGGGCATGGCATTCTGCCTCTTGCTGCTGGTCTGGGGCCTGCGCCATCACACCGCGGCGCCGTTTTATCTGTTCATCCTGGCGGCCTACAACACGTTCTTCGCCTGCTCGCAGGGCGCGGCAGCATGGGTCTATCTTTCGGAGATATTTCCCTTCCCCGTGCGCGGCAAGGGGCAAGGCTTCGGCGCGCTTGTCCACTGGATTGCCAACGCCAGCCTCATCTGGCTTTTTCCCGTCATGGAGCATGCGTTGCCGCAATCCAGTTTCCTGCTCTTCGCCTCTTTGATGATTCTCCAGATCGCCATCGTTTCCATCTGGTACCCGGAAACGAAGGGGACGCGCCTCGGCGCTATTGCCGAGGTGGCTCAACGGCAGGCGAGCGAGCAGAGTGTCGCAAGATAGACTCTTATGCATCGACACATGATCGTCCGCCGCAATCTGATTGTCGTTGTCGTGCTGTTGCTTCTCTCATTTCCCTGCGCATCGATTGCCCAGGACGACGTGACCACGCAAAACGGCCCCAGCGCACTCAACGGCGCATGGATCACCGGCCCTGCTTCAAACCCTTTGAGCTTTCTCAACGGCCCTGCCTACCGGACCTTTGGTTCGAAGATGCCGTACGATGTTCCCGACTTTCATCCCGCAGGGCAACTGGATGCGCGCCTTCCACGCTGGATCAATCTTGAGACCGAAGAACGCCTGCGCCTTGAGGGTTACAGCAACGGCAGCTTCAAACCGGGCAACGACGATTCCTATTGGCTGAACCGTTTCCGTTTTCAGATCGATCTCTATCTGAATCGCTGGCTCAGCGTTTCCTCGCAGGTGCAGGACGCGCGTCCCTTCTTCGAGAAGCCGCCCATCGGCCCGCCCAACGAGAATCGCTGGGACCTGAAGGAAGCCTATGTGCAGTTAGGTGATCCGGAAAAACAATGGGCCAGTCTGCGCGTGGGCCGGCAACTCATCAACTACAACAACGCGCTCATCGCCAACTCCGAGTGGCGTAATCAGGGCCGCTCCTACGATGCGGCAGTGTTGAATCTGCATCGCGATGCCTGGCGCCTGGGCATTTTTGCGGCCTCGGTGGTGATTCCACAAGCCTCAGGCGTGAGCCCCCACGAGGAAGGCAACAATATTTATGGGCTGTATGGCGGAATCGATAACATCATTCGCAATTCGCGGCTCGAGCCCTTCGTTTTGTGGCGTGTGCAGCCGAGCGTCGCGGTCAAGAACGCGACGACCGGCGCGACCGGCAAGGAGAACATGAAGGTTTACGGCTTCCGCTTCAAGGGCGGAGCGATCGAGACCCTGGATTACTCGGTGCAGGCAGACTTTGAAACCGGCTCCGACGGCCCCAACACTATTCGCGCGTGGAGCCTAAGCGGCGGCGCGGGCTACCAGTTCGATTCCAACCCGTGGCATCTGCGTATCTTCAGCCAGTACGACTTCGCCTCGGGCGACAACAACCCTGCGGACAACACGCATCGCACTTTCGATACCATCTATCCCACCGCGCACGATCGCTTCGGCATTCTCGATCTGTTCGGTTGGCAGAATATTCAATCCATCCGCGGCGGAGCCATGATTGTGCCGCGCCATCGCTGGACCGTCTCCGCGCAGTTCCTCGAATTCTGGCTCGCCGCGGCCCAGGACGCGGCCTACAACAGCTCCGGCGGAGCCATCGTGCGCAACTCCAGCGGCCTTGACGGCAATCACATCGGCGAGGAGACCGACATCTACACCTGGTACGAATTGAACCGGCATTTGAATGTCGGCGCCGGCTTCGGCGACTTCGAGGCGGGCCGGTTCATCTCCACCACAACCAACACGCAGTTTTACAGAGGCCCTTACTTTGCCATCAACTTCAAGGATGCCGGACGGGCAGAACAACGTTGATCCGGCAACGCGCGCGGCCTGCCGCGCGGCGGCCCTCCTTGCTCGCGTACAGACATTGAATAATCTAGACTTCGGCCCATACCACGGGACAGAAGCAAAAAACAGAAAAGCGATCGGCTCCCCGAAAGAAAGGCCTTCGATTTTCCGGCCGTGAAGGAGGTTCGATGACTCCAATTCCCCGCTCCAGTTGCACAACTTTGCTCCTTCTCCTCGTTTTGCCGGCGCTCACAGCGAAGGCTTCAACAGTGCTGCTTGCTGACCCCCATCTATTGTGGACGTCGTAGGACTGACCGCAATCTATCGCGGTCAGTGGAGCCGAGCGAGGGCACGGATCGGTCTCAGATCAACGGTTTCGAGCCGCGCGGAGGGTGCGGCGGGCGCAAAAGGGGTGGAGAAGCACTAGATTCAGATCCCCACCCGGCAAATTACGTGATGGAGCGATGTTTGCCTATACTACCTCGGGGATCGAACAGCCAAAAATCCTTATACGCGTGTCAAAAGTATCAAGGGTAGGTAAGAAAAACACGGGACCCCGGTCTCGCGATACAGATTTCGCAACCTGAACTTGAGGTCTAAAGAGAGGCTCAGCGGGCAAGATTACCAAAATGGGAAACGGTGCTCTCGGCGGCGCCGGAGAGATGC
>Ga0326728_10004682_pt1 | contig 39935 bp, 39 predicted proteins | sample MB3enrmetagenome_FD_207602 | JGI IMG/M metagenome (GOLD analysis project Ga0326728, IMG submission 207602) | Lab enriched peat soil microbial communities from McLean, Ithaca, NY, United States - MB31MN | ecosystem: Environmental > Terrestrial > Soil > Wetlands > Peat | place: USA: New York... | reverse complement strand
CCTGCGATGCTGTCATCTCAACAGCCGGTTTGAAGACTACTGGGAAGCACGCCGTGCCGCTTAATGTCCACTTCTGCGTCGCTCACCCGAGTCCGACGGGTGTTGAGAAGACGTTTCAGAGTACCGTGTTGGGCGGCACGGGATTGCACGTGGGGCGCCTGGGGGTAGCGGCGAGTTATGGCGTGCCGGCGCGGGCGGTGGAGCAGGCGTTTGAGCAGGGCGTTAACTATCTCTACTGGGGCAGCCGGCGGAGCGGCGCGTTCGGCGAAGCGATTCGCAACTTGAGCCAGCAGCGGGAACGGATGGTTCTCGTGATTCAGTCTTACTCCAGAATTGCTGGATTGGTCGGACCGAGCCTGGAACAGGCTTTGCGCAAGCTGCGCCTGGACTACGCCGACATTCTGCTGCTGGGACTGTGGAACAAGCCGGTGGCGGACCGCATTCTGGACGCGGCGCGCAAGTTGAAAGAGCGCGGGCTGGTGCGGTTTCTGGCGTTGTCGTCACATGACCGGCCGATGCTTGGAAGACTGGCGGCGAGCCGCGCTTTCGATGTTCTGCACTTTCGCTATAACGCGATCCACACCGGCGCGGAATCGGACATTTTTCCGCACATTCCGGCGGAGAATCCTCCGGGCATGGTGGCTTACACGGCAACCAGTTGGAAGCAGTTGCTGAATGCGAGGAGGATTCCGAAGGGCGAGAAAGTGCCGACGGCGGGAGACTGCTACCGGTTTGTGCTGTCGCAGAGCGAAGTGGATGTCTGCATGACAGGGCCATCGAACGCCACACAGATGGAGGAAGCGGTGCGGACGCTGGGGCAAGGTCCGATGACGGAAGCGGAGCTCGCCTGGATTCGGCGCGTCGGTAAAGCGAAGTACGGCAAGTGAGCGCGCTTACTTGCGAGCGTATCCATGGACGGCGGAGCGCTTGCCGCCTTGCCGGTGCGCTTCATCGGAAAGCGCATGAACGCCTGAGGCATCGATCCAACGGTTGTAGAAATTGAACAAAGCGCAGACCGTGATGGCGTAGTAGATGGCCTCGTCATCCCAGCCAGCGGCGTAGAGAGGCTGCATGTCGGCTGCGGCGATGGAGGGCGACTGGTGGTTCACCTTGTCGACGAATCGAAACAGCGCTTTTTCCTTTTCGCTCAAACGCGAGGTTTCGAGATCCCGCAGGACGCCCCACACCAGATCCTCATCGCCTAACAGTTCCGCCGCAACTGCGGCGTGAGACTTCAGTCAAAACGGACAGTCGTTGCGGTAGGAGGTATAGGCAGCGATCAGCTCGCGGAGTCCGGGGCTGATGGGTGCGGGGCCGCGCAGGATTTCCTGCGTGAAGCGCGCGAGGTGCTCAGTGGCCGCGGGCCGGAAAGCGAACATGTGCCAGATCTGCGGATACTCGTCGCCGGCGGCCTGCATGGTCTGGATGAGGTTTCGATAAGGGCCCGGCTGCGGATTTTGCTCCACGCCAGGGAGGAACATCGGCTTCATTTTGGACATGCGTCGCTTGACCGAATGTATCATGGCACGCGCCTGCCCGCGCTGCCATTTGTTATATTTCCCTTCAGGTGGGAAGCGCGAACCTGAATGCGTGGCTGGTTCGTCAGTCCGGGCTGTTGGCCGGCACGCGGCACCCGCTCCGCAACGAAATCAGCCGCGTCGGACGCAGTTCGGACAACGACATCATCATCAGCGAGGCGGCGATGGTCTCCTCGCGCCACCTGGAGATCCGGAAGGAAGGTGACAGTTATCGCCTCGTCGACCTAAACAGCACGAACGGCACCTATCTGAACGGCCAGCGTGCCACTGAGGCAGTGCTTGAGCCCGGCTGTGCGATCCGCCTAGGCGCCGACGGGCCCGAGTTCACTTTCGTGATGGACGATGAGGTTCCGCAGGATCTGAACGAGACTCTCGTGGTGCCCGCTGCGGCGGAACTGCCGCACAAGGAGGCGGCGGATCCGGGCAAGGCTCATCAGGACCTGCTCTCCGACGCCGTGGCCCGGGCCCGCACGGCGCGACGGATGGGGGCAGGGAATGCCACCGTCATCATCATGCGGGAAATGCTGGATGCGGCGCTCCACCGCACCGGCCGCAAATTCAAGGCGATTATCGCGGGACTGGTGTGCGCGCTGGTAGCAACGAGTGCCTACGGATTTTGGAGGATTCAGGGTCTCAAGGGCGAGAAGCGGCAGATCGATGGCCAGATCGCGCAAATCGAAGCCATGCTGGCGCGCGCGAAGGGGAACGAGGCCGACCAGCTTATCGACGAACTGAACGAGAAATCCGGCGAGGCGGCTGCGTTGCAGAATACGCTGCTCTATCGTGTGGGTTCTTTCGAGCGCGAGGAGTTCATTGAGCGGGAGATCAAGGCGCTTTTGAAGGAATTCGGCGCGGAAACTTATAGCGTTCCACCGGAGTTTCACGACGAGGTGAAGCGGTTCATCGAGCAGTACCAGGGACCGGATCGCCCGCACATGGAGCGGGCCCTCGGCGAGGCGCGCAAGAATATGGACACCATGCGCCAGATCTTCGAGCAGAGCAATCTCCCGCCGGACCTGGCTTACATCGTGTTGGTGGAAAGCGCGCTTTCAGGTGACAGTGAAAGCTCGGCCGGCGCTGTGGGTTTGTGGCAATTCACTCCGGCCACAGCGCGGGCGTACGGATTGAAAGTAACGGACGATGTGGACGAGCGTCTGAACGCCGCCAAGTCGACGCGAGCCGCTTGTCAGTATATTCGCGACCTGATTCTGGATTTCGGCTCGGGCAGCTCGGTGATGCTGGCGCTAGCGGCGTATAACTTAGGGCCGGCGAAGGTCAAGACCGCCGTCCGCCACGTCGATGATCCCATCAAACAGCGCAACTACTGGTACCTGTACCGTGTGCGCGCCATCCCGCCGGAGACGCGAGAGTACGTGCCCAAGGTGATCGCTGCGATGATCATCGCGCGGCACCCGGAACGGTTCGGGTTCTAGAAAACTTTCCTTAAACTCCGACCTGACGTCGCGGCCGGTTCTTGCGGATATTCTCCATGTCCTGACTCGGCTCGCCTTCGCATTCCACCGCGATTACCGTTACCGGAGTGTCCGGCGCGACGGCCGGCAGGCCCGTGAACTGCACGCGGAACTCCTCCTGTTTGAAGTCCACGGGCTTACCGGTAGCCAGCAGCTTCGCCGACTTCACCTTCGTTTGCAGGCCGCCAATTGACACCGTCTGGCCAGGCCAAAAGCAAACGTGAATGTATAGCGTGTTGCCCTTGCGGGTGAAGTCCGCAAACGCTGACTCCCTCACTTTGCAACGCTCGGCCTCATAGATCGTGCTGCCGTTCTTGTCCATCCACGCGCCCACGGCGCTCAGAATCTTAACGGATTCTTCAGGAATCGACCCATCCGGCTTTGGGCCGATATTCAGCAGATAGTTGCCGCCATCTCGAGCGCAGCTCACAAGATTTCTCACAATCGTCTTCGGAGTTTTCCAGTTGTCGTCGGCCTTGTGATATCCCCAGCTCTCGTTCATCGTCATGCAGGCTTCCCAGTCGCGCCCAACCTTCTCCGCCACAATCTCCTGTTCAGGCGTGCCGAAGTCTCCCGCCAGAAGGTTGCGATTATTGACGATGATGTCCGGCTGGAGTTGCAGCACCATGTCGTTCATCTTCTGCGACTCCCAACCCTTCGCGTCGAGCGGCCAGGCCACGTCGTACCACAGGATGTCGAGCTTTCCATAGTTCGTGCAGAGTTCGCGGATCTGGCCGTGAATGTAATCGACAAAACGGCGGCGCGCCTGCTCGTCGGTTGCGCAACGCGCGCCATCGGGATGGTGCCAGTCCATCAGCGAGTAATAAAAACCGCACCGCAAGCCCTCGGCCCGCGCGGCTTCCAGGTACTCTTTCGCCAGGTCGCGGCCCGGCCCTTGCTGGGGTGAGCTGTAGTTCGTCAATTTCGAGTCGAAGTGGCAAAATCCCTCGTGATGTTTCGAGGTCATCACCATGTATTTCATGCCGGCGCGTTTGGCAAGCTTGGCCCAATCACGCGCCGCATTGGGTTTGGGTTTGAACTGTTTGGCAAGCTGCTCGTATTCGGCTACCGGGATGCCCTCTAGCTCCATGGCCCATTCATGACGGCCCAACAGACTATAAAGCCCCCAGTGGATGAACATGCCGAACTTGGCTTGGCGCCACCATTGAATGCGGCGCTCATGATCGGGCGGCGGCGTGTCCGCAATCTTCTCCGCGGATGCTGCCGGCTTGGTTTCTTCACTATTCTTACAACCGGAACCGGTGAGAGCGGCAGCCGCAGCGGCGCCCGCTCCCAATTTGGTCAGATAATTCCGTCGTGTGATTCCACGTTTGGACACGGTTTGCTCCTTGATGGCTTGGCGTATGGCAGCCCTGAACCTCGACTACAGTGTACTAATGGGATGCCATAACGGCTTGTTCGCGGTGCCAAAGCGCCAAAGCGGTTACGCTATGGGTATGGTTCGCTCCTTGGCATGCGCCGCGATCATCGTCATCGTCACCAATGCGGCAGACGCGCAGACGACTCGTTACACGGTAAAGCTGACGCCGGATTTCAATCATCAGTTGCTGCGGGGCGAGGAAGACATCGAATTCCAACATGCGGCCGGCATCTCGGAGTGGAACAAGCAAGCGGGGGTGCAGATTATCGCCGCAGAATCCGGCGGTGGCGACGTGGAACTTGGAGCTGAGTTGGTGAAGGTTCGCTCGCGTGGCGCTGGACAACAAAAAGTGCATTTCTCGTATCAGGCCGCGCCGGGACGAGGGCTTGACTGGATCGCTGCTGGAACCGGATTATTTACTGAATTCTATTGCGATGCCTGGATGGTGTGCGACAACCATCCGGACCAGAGGGCAACACTCCGCTTGGAGGTCATTCTGCCAGCGGCCGGCGGCATGAGGCCCGTTGCGCCGGGGCGGCTGACGAACCAGTGGCGGGACACATCTGGTGCGCATTTTGTCTTTGAAGAGAAGGAACCTGTTCAGACGTACTTATTCAGTTTCGGAATCGGAAACCTGGAGCTTTCGCGCGACGGAAACCTCTCGGTTTACGCCAAGTCGGCCGGCCATACGGTTGCGCTCCGCCAAACTGCGGACGCGTACGAATTTCTGCGTGGCCGGGCGACTGTAGACCTCAGGATCGCGCCCTACGTACAGGTGTTTATGCCGACGGGAGGGCTCGGCCAGGAAGCCGCCGGGCTAGCTTTGATGAACGAAGATTATCTCTCCCGCCTGGATACCAAGGACGACATCTTGTTAATGACCCATGAGCTGGCGCATCAATGGTGGGGTGTACTGGTTGGCATTCGGTCGTGGTCGGACTTCTGGTTGAACGAGGGCATGGCTGACTTCATGGCGGACGCCTACTTGGAGCAGTTCGCGGGAAGAGCCGCCTACGTTAAGCAGATGGACTTGGCGCGGAAGGGCATGGAAGAGCTCCGCGAACAGGGCAAAGATCGTCCGCTGCACTGGGAACAATGGAAGGATGCGCACGAGGCCCTTGGGCAGGTTCCGTATGTTAAGGGCGCATTGTTCCTGGACCGTCTGCGGTCTGAGCTTGGAGAGTCTGCCTTCTGGCAGGGCATCGCCCTCTACAGTTCTCGAAATGCGCGCCGGCTGGTTGATTCGCGCGACTTCCAACACGCCATGGAAGAGGCCAGCCGCCGGGATCTCGGTCCGCTGTTCGCTGAAGCCGTATATCGTTAACGCCATGGCCGCCTGACTAACCGCCCGCAATGGCCCCGACCACCAGAAAAGGCTCAGTCCCCGTCGCGACCGCATCGGGCAGCGGCGCGTCCGGCGGTTCGTGCGACAGATCCTCTTCGCAGGCGAAGAACCTCACGAATGGCCGGCGCTGTTGTGTGACATGGTCGCGGAGCGTTCCCCGCAGCATTGGATAGCAGGCCTCGAGCGCGTCGAGCACCGAGCGCTGCGTGACCGCGCCCTGGACGTCGAGCTTTACTTCGCCCTCCACACGCGCCAGTGTCCGCAGATGTGCCGGGAGCACGACTCGGATCACGATAGTGTCTGCACCTCGACCGACAGCACCGGTGGAAGATCGCGGACGATGGGTGCCCAGTTGTCTCCGGCGTCCGCCGAAGCATACACCTGCCCGCCGGTAGTGCCGAAATACACGCCGCACTTGTCGAGCGAGTCGACCGCCATCGCGTCGCGCAACACGTTCACGTAGCAATCGCTCTGCGGCAGCCCTTTCGTGAGCGCCTCCCACTCGTTTCCACCGGTCCTGCTACGATACACGCGCAGCTTCCCGTCCGGTGGAAAGTGTTCCGAATCGCTCTTGATCGGGACGACGTAGATGGTTTCCGGCTCGTGCGCGTGAACGTCGATCGGGAACCCGAAATCGGTTGGCAGGTTCCCGCTGACCTCTTGCCAAGACTCGCCCGCGTCATTGCTGCGCATCACGTCCCAGTGCTTCTGCATGAACAGCACACCCGGGCGCGAGCGGTGCATCGCGATGCGGTGCACGCAGTGGCCTACCTCGGCATCCGGGTCAGGGATCTGCTGGGAGTGCAGGCCACGGTTGACCGGCCGCCATGTCTGGCCCCCGTCATCCGTCCGGAATGCGCCCGCGGCCGATATGGCGATAAACATTCGGCCGGGGTTGCTGGGGTCCTGAACGATGGTGTGCAGGCACATCCCGCCAGCGCCTGGGTGCCAGCGTGGCCCAGAGCCGTGGCCGCGCAGTCCGGGGAGTTCGTGCCAGTTCTGGCCGCCGTCGGTCGAGCGGAACAGGGCGGCGTCCTCCACTCCGGCGTAGACTGTCTCCGGATCGGTGAGCGAGGGTTCGAGGTGCCAGACGCGCTTGAACTCCCAGGGGTGGGGTGTGCCATCGTACCACTGGTGTGTGCCTGGGACGCCGTCATAGACGAACTTGTTACCAACGGGCTCCCACGTCTTGCCAGCGTCATTGGAACGCTGGATCAACTGCCCGTACCAGCCGCTGGACTGCGATGCATACAGCCGGTTTAGGTCTGCGGGTGATCCCTTGACGTGGTAGATCTCCCAGCCTGCAAAGTGCGGGCCGCTGATCTCCCAGTGTTCCCGTTTTCCATCCGACGCCAGGACGAACGCGCCCTTGCGTGTGCCGACCAGTACTCGTACCTTGCTCAATGCCGCTCTCCTTTCTGCATAACGCCATCGCCAAACTTGGGTAATACCGGAGTGGCGTCCCGGTCCCGCCAGTGCCGCCGGACTTCAGCGAGGAGTTGTTCGCGATTCTTTTCCATTTTCGCGATGAGAGCACAGGGCGCCTCGGTCTCCTCGTGCCGCGCCCCCCAAATGAGCAACTCCAGCAGCACCGGCGCCAAATCGATTCCTTTCCCGGTCAGCCGGTAATTCAACTTTCGGCCATCGGTCTCCTCCGGCTCCGCGGTGATGATCCCGGCGGCTTCGAGTTTCTGCAAACGGTCTGCCAGGATGTTCGTGGCAATCCCTTCGCCCGATTCCTGGAACTCCTTGAACGTCCGGAACCCCCGAACCATCAGATCGCGGATGATCAGCAACGACCATCGGTCTCCAAACCTCTCGAGCGAGATACTCACCGGGCAGCCGGACCGGCGTTTCATGGCCTTCCCAGGCACATTCGATACAATTATCATTCTCACTTGCAAAATACAAGTGAAAACTGGACAGAAGACCTGCCCGTGACGCCTCCGCTCCGTCCCCGGGCCTAGCCACCGGTCGCGCTTAGTTGTGTTAACATCCCATTTCAATCACCTCTTTCAGGAGTCATTCAGTGAAAACCTACGAAGGCAGGGACATTCGGAACGTTGGTGTGGTGGGCCACGGCGATTCCGGCAAGACCTCGCTCACCGCGGCGCTGCTATTCACCGCCGGCGCCACCAGCCGGCTTACGCGCGTCGATGAAGGCAACACTATCACCGACTATGACGAGGAGGAGGTGCAACGCAAGATCAGCATTTCCACGGCTCTGGCTTACCTCGAATGGAAGAAGACCAAGATCAATTTCCTGGACACCCCTGGTTACAACATCTTTATTAACGACACGCGCTCGGCCCTCGCGGCTGCGGATTCCGCGCTGGTCGTGGTCGACGCGGTCGCCGGCGTCGAGGTTCAGACCGAAAAGGTCTGGGAGTTCTCGGATGAATTCAACCTCCCCCGCGCGCTGGTCATCAACAAGCTCGAAAGGGAGCGCGCCAGCTTCGACCGGACCCTGGAGAGCATCCAGTCGTTCTTCGGCCGCACTGCTGTTCCCGTCCAGCTCCCCTGGGGCGCCGAACGCGATTTCAAGGGCGTCATCGACCTGGTCCGCATGAAAGCTTACAGCTACACGTTGGATGGTGATGGCAAGGGCCAGGAAACCGACATCCCCGCCGAGCTGGCGGACGCTGCCCAAAAAGCCCACGAAGCGCTGGTCGAGATGGTGGCCGAGGGCAACGACGCTCTCATGGAAGAATTCTTTGAGAAAGGCACGCTGCCGGTCGAACACATTGTTGATGGCCTCAAGACCGCTTTACAGGAGCGGCGCATCTATCCCGTGCTCTGTGCTTCCGCGCTGCACAACATAGGCTCGGACCAGATCCTGAATTTCATCGTCGACTACCTGCCGGCTCCCACGGACCGAGGGACTGTCAAGGGAAAGCAGAACGGTAACGAAGTGGACCGCAAGATCGCGGATTCCGAACACGTCTCCGCGTTTGTGTTCAAGACCACCGCCGATCCGTTCGCCGGCCGTATCACATTTTTTAAGGTCTACTCCGGTGTTCTGAAGAATGATGTGACGCTAACCAACGTGCAGCGAGGCAGTGCGGAACGTCTGTCGCACATCTCTTGCGCGCTCGGCAAGACGCTCACGCCAGTAACTGAACTCCACGCCGGCGACATCGGCGCCGTGGCCAAGCTGAAGGATACGCTCACCGGCGACACGCTCGACGATAAGGGCTTTCCCATTGAATACCCGGCGGTCAAGCTTCCCGAGCCGTCCATTGCGTTCGCCATCGAGGCCAAATCGCGCCAGGATGAGGATCGCATGGGCAACGCTATCCACCGTATCCTCGAAGAAGACCAGTCCTTGCGTTTCTTCCGCGACCCGCAGACCAAGGAATTCCTGTTGGGCGGCAGCGGACAGCAGCACGTCGAGATCGTCGTCAGCCGGCTCAAGAAACGCTACGGCGTGGATGTGGCTTTGAAGGCGCCAAAGATCCCGTATCGCGAGACCATCCGCGGTAAAGCCGACGTGCAGGGCCGCCACAAAAAGCAGACCGGCGGCCATGGCCAGTTCGGCGACTGCTGGATTCGCATGGAGCCTCTACCGCGGGGCGCCAAGTTCGAGTTTGTGAACGAGATTTTTGGCGGCTCCATTCCCAAAAACTACATCCCGGCAGTGGAAAAGGGAATCATCGAAGCGGCCGAGAATGGCTTTCTCGCGGGGTATCCCATGGTTGACTTCCGGGTAGTACTCTACGACGGTTCGTACCATGATGTGGATTCCTCCGAGTTGTCGTTCAAGCTCGCCGCCCGCAAAGCGTTCAGGAACGCCATGCAAGAGGCTAAACCGGCCCTGCTGGAGCCGATTATGAACGTGGAGATCCAGGCTCCGGTGGAATATGCCGGCGACCTGATGGGCGATCTGAACGGCCGCCGGGGCCGGGTGGCGGGCATGGACACCAAGGGCGCCACCCAGATCATTCGTGCCAAGGTGCCGATGGCCGAGATGTTGAACTATCAGAACGACTTGACTTCCATGACCCAGGGCCGGGCTTCGTTCACCATGGAATTTGACCACTATGACTTCGTTCCGGGCCAACAAGCAGAAAAAATCATTGCGGCCGCAAAAGCGGCCAAAACGGGCGAAGAGGAAGAAGAGGAGTGAGTTTTTTTGGTTAAGTTGTAGATTAAATTGAGGTTACTTTCTGGCTTGCCCGGTATCTCCCTTAGGGTAGCGGCCTGGTCGCAACCAGCCGGCCAGCTAGTGTATAATTTGTTACAGTGTCGTTGCGTCAGCCGGATGACAATCCGGTTGACACCTTAGTGCGTTCGTTATAGAGTGCAAGGTTCGCGCGCAGAAGCCTAAGCGCCCCGACCGAAGTAGCCGAAATAGTTGTTGTAGGTGCGGTTCATTTTTTGATCGAGGTTCACTTTTGGCGTATCGCTCCATAGCTCCTCTGTTGTTGGCCGTCGCGCTCTGCGGATGCGGCATCACTCCGCAGCAACAGAGGTTTCGAAACGCATTCCTGCCTCCGACGCCTCACGGGGCTGCGGCTGCAATGGAAGCTGCCGTGGCAGAACCTCCGATTGAACCGCCAAACCTCTACCTAAGTGATGTCCCGGGTGTGACCTCGGTTGCTCCCCAATTGCCTCCCTCCCAGTCCGACCTGTTGATGGAAAAGGCGCGCGAGCACTTCCAGTTGGGTAAGCAGTATTACCAGGACAAGGATGCGGACCACGCACGGATCGAGTTCGATCAGGCGATCGATTTCATGCTCGAGGCCTCGGAGAGTCCCTCGGACCACCAGCTTTACGAGGCGACGCTGGAAAAGTGGGTCGACGAGATTCATCGGTACGATTTGACGGGTTTGGGAAGCGCCGCCAGCGTGGATGAGCCGCAATACGACAAGGCGCCGCTCGAAGACATCCTGCACATGACCTTCCCGGTGGATCCGAAGCTCAAAACCAAGGTGCGTGAGCAGGTCTTAGCCACGGTTTCGCAGCTTCCATTGACGGTCAACGACGCAGTTCTGGGCTATATCCACTACTTTTCGGGCCGGGGCAAGAACACGCTGATTGCCGGGCTACGCCGCGCCGGCCGCTATAGTCCGCTGGTCCGGCGGGTTCTGGATGAAGAGGGGGTCCCCCAGGAGCTGATCCACCTGGCTCAGGCTGAATCGGGCTTCCTTCCGCGCGCGATGTCCAAGAAGGCTGCGGCGGGGATGTGGCAGTTCGTGAGCTGGCGTGGGCGGGAATATGGCCTAAATCAGACCCGATATACGGATGACCGGCTCGATCCCGAGCTAGCCACGCGGGCGGCTGCACGGCACCTGCGCGACCTCTATCAGGAGTTTGGGGATTGGTATCTGGCCATGGCCGCGTACGATTGCGGGCCCGTAGTTATCGAGCGCGCGATCGAGCGCACGGGCTATGCGGACTTTTTCGAGTTGCGGGCGCGCGGGGTTCTGCCGCTTGAAACCACCAACTACGTTCCCATCATCCTGGCCATGACGATCATGAGCAAGAATGCCGTCGAATACGGATTGGATGGCATCCTTCCCGATTCGCCGCTCGAATACGACAACGTCGAAATCAGCTCTCCCACGCACCTGGCGCTGGTTTCGGACCTGACCAATGTGCCCTCCAGTGAGTTGCAAGCGTTGAATCCAGCTCTGCTAAAGGGTTTGGCGCCAATAGGTTACGCACTGCATGTACCCAAGGGGACGGGGAGCTATTTGATGGCCGCCCTGCAAACCGTTCCCTCCGAACGGCGCGCGTCCTGGCGGATGCATACGGTAGAGACCGGGGAAACGCTGGCCAGCATAGGAAAGCGTTACCGGACTACTCCGGGTACAATCGCGGCCGTGAACAAAATGCAGACGCAGTCGCCGGCAGTGGGTGACCACCTGTTGATTCCGGCTGCCTATCACGATACTGCGCCCGTGCGGACAGTCGCCGCGAAACGGTCGCACACCGCTTCCCGGAAGGGCCATAAGAGCACCACCGCTCACCGGCAGACGGCAGCCAAGAGCAAGACCCGTCGGGCCAGCGGATTTCCTCAAGCATCCGGCAAACTGGCTCGCGGGCAGCAATAGAACCTTCCGAAAACTTGCTAGCGCTTCTTCGCAACCCCCGGAATTCCGGCATTTTTCTTGCTTTTCCCTGTTGCCTCTGAACCAAAACGAGGTATTCTATGTCTGTTGATCGTGACCGGATCAGGAGGCGTTCGGAATGTTTGATGGTTATTACTTAACTCCTAGGGACGAGGACGAGATGGACGACTTTCGTGACTACGACGACGAGAATGCAGAAGTAGGCGCCAAGCTGGACGAATACAGCGAAATCGAAGACGAAGAGGAAGACGAAGAGCATCCCGAAGCCATCGTGTCTTCGGTTGAGGTTTCTGTATCCGAGCAACTGGTTCCCGCGGCCGCTCCCGTAGCGCCCGCGCCGGGGGCTAAGAAGGCCGCACCGAAGCCCAAGGCGAAGGCTGCTCCGAAGAGCAAGGCTCCGGTGAAGAAGGCCGCTGCCGCTGCCAAGAAGGCTCCGGTGAAGAAAGCGGCCAAGGCAGCCCCGAAGAAGGTTGTCAAGAAGGCGGCGGCCAAGAAGCCAGCGAAAAAAGTCGCCGCGAAGAAGGCTGCACCAAAAAAGAAGGCCGCGGCCAAGAAACGCAAGAAGTAGCGCCAGCCGCCAGTCTTAGGGCGCCGGGCTGTCTGCCGCATCGCGCGGCGGACTCGCCCGGCGTTTTCATTTTTGCGGGTCGCTTGCGAGGATGGTCCGGCAGCGCTCGAATAGCTGGAGCAGGGCGTCGGCGTACTCCTCGGCGGAATGAGTTGGTTTCCCGGAGAAGCCAGCTCCGCTGCCTGAGACCTTTCCATAGCCGGTGGTCACGGCAATAAACTTCATCAACTCGAGTGCGACCTCGTCTTTGCTGCGGGCGCGGGCGTCCGCCGCCTGCTCTGTGGGTTCCTCCGCCATAATGGGAGCTCTCCTTAAAAGTGTGATACAACTCTAGCAGATTGTTGAAAAGCCTGGCCATTGACTGCGGGCCAGCCAGCTTCAGCAACCTCTTTAGCGTACTGCATTTCCAATGCCCCTCACGGCGCGGCGCCATATTCGCAAAATGCGTGGCGGCGCTCAAGCCCAACTCCTGGAGGCCAGCGACGGCCGGTTCTATATCGTGAAGTTCCAGAATAATCCGCAGCATCGCCGCGTTCTGGTGAACGAGCTGGTGGCCTCGGTCTTTCTCAAGTACTTGCAGATATCGAGCGCGGACTTCGCCGTGATCGAAGTGACGGAAGAATTTGTGCGCGAGAACCCCGGCGCCTGCATCGAACTGGGAGCCAGCAAGGCACCGGTGGCAACCGGGTGGCAATTCGGATCTCTGTACCCAGGCGACCCGGCCAGAGTTGCGGTGTACGATTTTGTCCCGGATTCGCTGCTGCACAAGGTGCGAAACCTTGCGGACTTTCTGGGCGCCCTGGTGTTCGACAAGTGGGTCTCGAACGCCGATGGCCGGCAGGCGGTGTTCTTTCGCGCGCGCGTGCGAGAATGGGTACCGCTCGCGGCCGAAACGCATCCGCTCAGCATGGGCTTCGTGGCGCTAATGATTGACCAGGGCTTCGCATTCAATGGGCCGGAGTGGAGTTTCATCAATTCTCCGGTGCAGGGCCTGTACGCGCGCAAGCTGGTCTATGAAGACGTGACTTCGCTCGATCCCTTAGAGCCGTGGCTGGAGCGCGTGACGCATTTCCCCGAGGAAGTAGTCGACCAAGCCGCGAAGCAGGTTCCTCTCGAATGGCTGGCGGGCGAACGGGATGCATTCGCGCGTATGCTGGAACAACTCATGCGCCGCCGCAAGCTGGTTCCCGACCTGATTCGCGATGCGCGGCGAGCGAAGGTGAGCCCGTTCGTGAATTGGCGGGATTAACCGCCGGGAAGCCCCCGCTTCGCTATACTGTTACCCGTAACTTTCGTGGGCGCGCCGGCGAATTCACAAGTATGAAACGGCTTGAATCCAAACATCCAGCCGCAATTCGCTGGTTCCATTGGATCAACTTCCCGCTTCTGGCAATCATGATCTGGAGCGGAATGCTCATCTACTGGGCCAATGACGTGTATCGCGTCGGTTGGGGCAGCTTCACACTCTTCCATTTTTTCCCGGACTGGGTTTACAAGACGTTCCACTTCGGCTTCCGGCTGGCGGAAGGCATGGCGTGGCATTTTGCCTTTGCGTGGCTGTTCGCAATCAATGGAGTGGCTTACGTGGCTTACACGATCGTCTCCGGCGAGTGGCGGTATCTGGTGCCCAATCGCAACTCGCTCCGGGAAGCAATCCAAGTGACGTTGTACGACCTGCACTTGAGCAAGACGCATCCACCGCGCCGGAAATTCAACGGAGCGCAACAGTTCGCTTACACGAGCATCATTCTGATGGGCGCCGGATCGTTGGTCACGGGCCTCGCGATTTGGAAGTCGGTGCAGTTCGGATGGCTGGCGGCGCTTCTGGGAGGGTATCGGGCAGCGCGCGTCGAACACTTTCTGCTGACCGTCGGCTACGTCCTGTTTTTTCTGGTCCATATTGCGCAAGTGATTCGCGCGGGCTGGAATAACTTCCGCTCGATGGTTACGGGATACGAAGTCGTGGTGGATGAGGCCGCGCAATGAGCGACATGGAACCCGTACCGCCGCAGGCGCCGGAAGAGCCGGCCGCCGTGGACGAGGCCGCCGCCGCGAAAGCGGCAGCCGATAACGATGCTGCCGTGGATCGCGAGATGGCGCGCAAAACGCGCCGTAGCTTTCTTGTGGGCGGAATCGCGGCTCTGGCGGGCACGGGCGCGTGGGCTTGGCTCAGGTCACGCCGGCTCGACGACGGCGTACCCTGGCCACTGCGCATCGGGCTGCGTGTCAATGAGCAGTTCTGGCGCGATTGGACTGGTCGCTATCGTCTCGCGCGGACGTTTGCTCCCAGTGACGTAGAAAGCCCGCGGCCGAACGGCAGCGCCGGTCTGGATGACGATGTGGACCCGGACTGGAAGCTGGCCGTGGACGGGATCGCGGACGCCGAGGAGCCGTTGTCTTTGACGCTGGCTGAGATCAAGGCCCTGCCGAAGATTGAAATCATCACAGAGCTGAAGTGTATTGAAGGCTGGAGCACCGTAGTGAAATGGGGCGGTGCGCGCTTTCAGGATTTCGTCGCCAAATATGCGCCCGGCCAGGCGAATCCGAATGGCTACGTCGCGCTTGAAACGCCGGACCGCGGGTATTACGTCGGTCTGGATATGGCTTCGGCGCTGCACCCGCAGACACTGCTCTGCTATGAGATGAACGATCAGCCGCTCACGGACGAGCATGGGGCGCCGCTGCGGCTGGTTATCCCGGTCAAGTACGGCATCAAGAATCTCAAACGTATCGGACGAATTGCATTCAGCAACTCCCGGCCACCGGACTATTGGGCGGAGCGGGGCTACGATTACTACGCTGGATTCTAGGACCGGACGATGAATCGATTTGCCTCTGCAGAATCCGATGGGATCTCACGCCGGGCGTTTCTCATCACGCCGTTCGCGTTCGCCGGACTCGTGGCACTCTTTTACCGCAAGGAACGCCCGCTGCCGGATGCGGCCCAGAGCGGCTCGGGCACGGAGGTCACCCTGGTGATCTTTGCGGATGACGGACAGCGAAAAGCCACGGTGCACATCAAGAAAGTGACGAATAGCGACGCCGAGTGGCAAAAGCAGTTATTGCCGGAGGAATTCGCCGTAACCCGCCAGAAGGGCACGGAGCGCCCATTCACCGGCCGCTACTGGGATAACCACGAAACCGGGCTATACCGGTGCGTGTGCTGCGGTAACGCGCTGTTCCGCTCCGATGAGAAATTTGAATCGGGCACGGGCTGGCCGAGCTTCTGGGCGCCCATTGCCGAGGAAAATATCCGCACCGAAAGCGATACCAGCCTGTTCATGGAACGCACGGAAGTTCTGTGCCGGAAGTGCGACGCGCACCTTGGACATGTATTCGATGACGGTCCGCCGCCGACTAACCTACGCTACTGCATGAACTCCGCGGCACTGAGATTCGTGAGGCGAGGTTAGTCTGTGCCGCCATCCCTGAAAACGGCGAACTAAAACTAAAGTTCGCCGCGGCACGCTGAAGCGTGCGCCACTAGCGCCGCCGGAGCAACTCGGATACGGCGCCGATGAGCCAACCGCCCACGCCGCAGACTGGCACTACCGCCACGTGCCAGAACATGACGTGAGAGGCTTTGAGAATGGGGCAGTGCATCTCCAGCATGGCGATGCCGGCGAGTCCCGCCAAGGTGCCTGCCGCGAGTCCAGCCGCGGGTAGGTCCAGAACAAATCCACGGCGCAGGAGCAGCCAGATGACTATGGCCGCCGGAATTGCGCAAGCCAGCCCGGCGACGAGACAGGGCACGCCTTCCGATACGAAGTTCTGCGTGTCGTAGTCAGCGAGCAGTAAGGCAAACGCGCTGAGCAAAGCCAGCGTGCTCACCGCCAGCGCGAGACGGCCGATCTGCCTTCCGCCCGCGGGTCTCATTTCATGAACACTGGCTACGGCGGCAACTCCTGCACCCGCGAAAAGCAATGGAAAAATGACCGCGCGCTGGAGTCCATTCAATACGCGCAGACCGCGTAGCCCTAGCAAACACGCGCAGAGCACCGAGACGGCCGCAAAAGCGGCGACGAACAGTAGTGCGAACACCCACGGAGACGCCAGCGGGCGCACGGGAGCCAGCCTTTCCGGCAACGCGGCTTTGGCGCGCTCGATCACGGCAGGGTTGAGGCTGTGGGGCGCAGGGCGGCTGGCAGCTTCGGCGAGGATACGATCCATCTCTTCCTGCGTCATTCAGTCCTTCCCAGCCGTGGCCTTTCCAAATCCCAGCTCCAGCAAAGCCTCGCGCAGCTTTTCATACGCCCGATGCGCCTTCTGCTTTACCGATCCTACGCTCGACGACGTGGCCCGCGCCACCTGTTCCAGAGTCATTTCCGAAACCTTCAGCATGACGATCACTTCGCGCTGGCTCTCCGGAAGGATGCGGAGAAGCGACTCAAGGTCGGGCCCTTGCTGCGCCGCAGCCGCGGGCGGTGCTGCCACCTCCGGGAGGACGTCCATCTGTTGCTCACGGATCTCGGTACGGTGGGTCTTTCTGTAGCTATCCACCTTTACGTGGCGCGCAATGGCATAGATCCACGGCAGCACCGGTTCACCCGGACGATAGGTGTGCCGCGCGGAGTGAATACGCAACCAGGTCTCCTGCAACAGATCGTCGGCATAGCGCCAGCTCGCCACCTGGGCCAGAAAGAAACGGTGCAGCATCGGGCTCACGTGCTCGATGAGGGTGGTCGCGGTGTCGTGATCCCCTTGCTGGTAGGCGGCCATGAGCGAGTCTAAGTCCTCGGTAGGTTGCGCTGGCACGGGAGAGATCGGCTCTCCCAATTATTACCAGAAACCCGCCTCGCCCTCACCAAACTACCTATATAGTGAGAGTTCGAGTTCGGAGACCGGAAAGTTACGCGTTTTGCGCTGGGGCCGCGGAAGCCAAGATGCCCTCGGTTAACAACCGGGCAGTCACGGGCGCGAGCAGAATGCCGTTACGGTAGTGGCCGTAGGACAGCCACAGACCGGAATCCCCAGCGCGGTGAATCACGGGGCCGGGCGACTCGGCGCCGGGACGGAAACCCACCCAGGCGGCGTCCGGCTTATGCTGGCGGAGCCATGGCCACAGGTCACTGACGCGCGACGTGATGCCGTCTACCGCGCGTGCGTCCACAGAGCGATCGAAGCCCACCTGTTCCGAGGTCGTGCCGGCGATGGTAGAGCCCGTGGAGCGTTGCAGCAGATATGTGTGGCCGTGCCGCAAGATGGGGTTGAGCACGCCCGGATCGAGCGAATAGTTGGTTAACATCCCTTTGACGGGAAAGGCGGGCGGAAGGGGCGGCAGGCCAGCGCCGGATATGGCGATGCCGGTTGACCAAGCACCGGCGGCGAGAACAGCGGATGGTGCATAGAGCCTCTCCGCCTGGCTAGCGACCATCACCGAATGCTGTGTGACGTGGATCGAGGTCGCACGCCAGGCTTCGCGAATTTCGACCCCAGCCGAGCGGCACGCAATAGTCAGCGCGCGCATGACGTCGCGGGGATCGACCAGAGTGTCATCCGGGTAGAACAGAGCGCCGGCGACTTCGCGGTCGAACAGGGGAATCAACCGGTGGAGACCCTGCCGGTCCAGAACGGTGGAATGAATGCCCAGCGCGCGCTGCTGTTCGCCGCGGCTCGCAAGCGCGTGCCACTCGGCGTCATCGTAAGCGACATCAACGCCCCCGGTGACGCGATAGTCAATCGCTGCGCCGGATTCCGCCTGGAGCTGGGCTACGAAATCCGGGTAGGCGCGCATGCTTTCGAGCGCCAGGTCGAGCCAGGGTTCGCGCGAGACGATCTCGCCGCCAGGCGCCAGCATCCCCGCACCAGCCCAACTGGCCTCACCGCCGACCGATCCGGCGTCGACGAGGGTGACTCGCAATCCGGCGCGCGCCAACTTCCAGGCGGCCGAGGCGCCGACAATGCCGCCGCCGATAACAATGGTGTCAGGGAATGAGGAAGACATGGATAACACTATCGTAAGGCAAAGCGGAGTCGGGAATCCCAATTCCTACTGTTCGGCTACAATGAAACCGTGATCCATCGGCACATCCTATTCAACGACCAGGTACGGGAATCCACCGAAAAACTGCTCGCGCCCGGCCAGGTCGGGTTGCTGGCAGGATGGGGGGTGTTCAGTACCCTTCGCGTACTGGACGGGGTTTTGTTCGCCTTCGAGCGGCACTGGGCGCGGATGTGCAAAGATGCCGCACTGTTGCACGTTCCCATGCCGTGCAGCGCAGAGGACGGCCATCGCGCGCTGCTCGAGCTGGTGGAAGCGAACCGGGCTTACAACGCATCGCTACGGGTGGTGGTTGTGCGCAACGACGGCAGCGTGTGGGCAAGCGGTTCCGAACATCGCAGCGATCTAATCGGCCTGACTTCGGATCTCCACGATTGGGGCCACGGCGTAAAGCTGGCCTTAATTCCCCAGGCGCGCCACGCGGCTTCGCCGTTCGCCGGCACGAAGATTCTTTCGTGGGCGATGAACCTGACGTGGGTGGAAGATGCGCGGGCGAAGGGCTTCGATGAGGCCGTTCTGCTGAACGAACGGGGAGAGGTTTCCGAGTGCACGTCGGCCAATATCTTCATCGCGCGCGGAAATCGAGTGTGGACTCCGCCGCTCCGCTCGGGCTGCCTGCCTGGGGTGACACGCGAGGTGATTCTGTCGGAGGTGCACGCGCCGGGCTTTGAGATCGGCGAACAGGTTTTGACCCCCGTGGACTTGGAAACGGCTGACGAAGTGTTCATCACCTCAACCACGCGCGACCTGCTGCCGGTCATCGAAATCGAAGGCAAAATCCTCAAGCAGGACGACCGGGCGCGGCATGCTTTGCAGGCCGAGTTTTCAAAATACGTCGAGCGGTACGTAGCCCAACACCGGACGGTACCGGCGCAAGCGCGGTAGAGCGGCAATACGGCCTCGGTTCGAGCTTTTTCCCGGCTTGATATATTGGTAACGAAAATTACGCGGAATTCCGGCTAAGCCCGCTGCGCTATCCAAGAAGGCACCGGATTTCTGGCGAATATGCTACTAAACTCGCTCTGGCAAGACTGGCGCTACGGGTGGAGAGGCGTTCGCAAACAGCCCGGTTTCGCGTTGCTGGCGGTAGCAGCGCTGGCGCTCGGCATTGGTTCGGCAACCACTATTTTCAGCGTAATCGACAACGTTCTGCTCGATCCGTTTCCCTATGCCGAAGCGCAGAGAATCGTGGTCATCCACGTGCGCGATCTGGCCCACAGCGAGCAGAGCGCTCGTCAGTATTTTCTGCTTTCCGAATTTCTGGACTACCAGGAACAGAACCATGTCTTCGACCGGGTGTTTGGGACGGAGGACGTAGACGTACTCTACACGGGAAGCGAGGGCACGGAACGCTTCTTCGGAGCCAGAGTGACGCCAAACACCTTCCAGATACTGGGAGTGCCCGCGCTGCTCGGCCGGGCAATTACCCCGGACGACGGCAAGCCCGGCGCGCCCGCGGTTTTCGTCATCAGTTACAAGACATGGGTGAAGAACTATAGCCGCGACCCTTCGGTTCTGGGCCGCACCCTGGTGCTGAACGGCAGGCCGCGGACGCTGGTGGGGATTATGCCACCGCGTTTCGCCCACCGGGGCGCCGTCCTCTGGATGCCGGTGGCGCTGGACCGTGGCGATCCGGAACTGCGCGACCGGAGCTTTGCCATGAACGCGCATCTTAAGCCCGGCGTGACGACGCAGCAGGCACAGGCTGATTTGCAAGTGATTGCGCGCCGGCTGGCGCAGGTATACTCCCAGCAGTATCCGGCTCAGTTCGCGGTCCAGGTGGACACGCTTGCGGAGTCTACCGTCTCACACTTCCGCAAGATTCTAGTCACGCTCTCTGCCGCCGTGGGTTTCCTGTTGCTGATTGCGTGCAGCAACGTCGCCAACATGCTCTTAGCCCGGGCGTCCGCTCGGGAAAAGGAGATGGCGATTCGTGCAGCGCTCGGCGCGAGCCGCTGGCGGCTAGTGCGGCAACTATTGATGGAGAGCTTCCTTCTGGCGGTGGGCGGAGCGGCCGCGGGGTGTCTGTTGGCTTACCTGGGCATCAGGGCCATCGTGGGGACAATGCCATTCGGTTTGATTCCGGATGAAGCGGTGATCCATTTGAACGTTCCAGTCCTGCTGTTCAGCCTCGCGGTGGCCGGACTGACGGCGATCCTTTTCGGCCTGGGGCCCGCGATGCAGGCGGCCCGGCCGGATATTGTCGAGCCCCTGAAGGATTCCGGCAAGGGAGTGAGTGGGGGCTTCCGCCAGGGCAGGCTGAGAAACGGGCTGGTAGTTCTGGAAGTGGCCCTGTCACTGGTGCTTCTCGCGGGCGCGGGCTTGCTGATGCGCAGTTTCGTCGCTCTGCAACATGCTGACCTGGGCTTGAATCCGGACAATATCCTAGTGGTCCGGCTGCCGCTTCCGCGTGCGCAATATGCCTCGGCCGCGGCTAAGCAGCATTTCTTTCAGCCGCTGTTGCGGCGCTTGTACGCCTTGCCCGGCGTGGTGGCGGCCACCGAAACCAGCACGCTGCCGCCCTATGGCGGCATTCCCACGGAGCTGGAAATAACAGGAAAGACCCACTCCGAGAAGTGGGACGCCATTTTCCAGTTGTGTAGCGAAGGCTACTTCCCCACCCTGGGCATTCGATTACTGCGTGGGCGTGCGCTGTCGGAGGTCGAAGTGAATGACGCGCGGAAAGTGGCAGTCGTCAATCAGACTCTTGTGAGGAGATACTTCGGGCCTGAGGACCCCATCGGCCGCCAGATCAAGCTCAAAGAACTGGAGGCGGATATGGATTCACCCACGGCCAATCCCGTTTTCGAAATTGTGGGCGTGGTGGCTGACGTGAAAAATCAGGGCATCCAGGAACCTCCTCGGCCGGAGGTGTTCGTTCCGTACACTCTGACAGGATACTTCGAGCGCGGGATTTTGGTGAGGACATCCGGGGATCCCCTGCGGCTTTTGAACGCGGCGCGGCGAGAGATCTGGGCAGTGGACCGAAATGTGGCCCTCACTCTGACCGGGACTCTCAAGGACTTCCTGAAGCAGTTCTCGTATGCGGAACCGCGCTTCAGTCTGGTCTTGCTGGGCGTGTTTGCCGGCGTCGGCTTGCTGCTGGTAGCGATCGGGGTCTACAGCGTGTTGGCGTACACCGTTTCGCGACAGACGCACGAAATCGGGATTCGGATGGCGCTAGGCGCCGGGCAAGTGGACGTGCTTCGCATGGTCCTCCGGATGGGCGGAAAGTTGATCGGGTTGGGTGTGATTGCCGGTGTCGTGGTCAGCTTCGTTGCCACACGGTTGCTGGAGAGCCAACTGTGGGGTGTGTCTCCGCGCGATCCAATTACCCTGGTGGGGGTGGTGCTGGTTGTGTCACTATCCGGACTAGCGGCCTGCTACTTCCCAGCGCGGAAAGCCACGAAGGTGGATCCAATGGTAGCGCTGCGGCACCAATGAAAAGGTGCGGGCCAAAAAAGAAATGGTTCCAAGTGACTCACTAAACAGCCTTACTCCCGCCGGCATGCACGGCATGAGCGTTGCAACCGAGAGAACCGGACGTCATCTTCTTTGCTCCCCGCCGCTCCGTTTGTAGAACGGCGGCTCAGCGCTCTGAAGCCCGCCTGCAAGTTCTTCCCGATTGGCCCCGGCTGCTCGAAACGACCTTTCGCTCCCTCACAACGACTGCCCGTTACCGGGCCACCATTGAAAGATTAAAGTTCCTGGCCTATTCCTTCGCTGCCCCACTGAACTTTGCTTCGGACCCGTTCGATCTGCCGCTCCTCCCCCGTAGCCCGGTTCGCCCCGGCTGCGGGGAATTCCATGCGACAAACCCGTTGCCCAACGCTTAGTTCAGCAGCTTCACCCGGTGTTTGAATCTCTGCTCCCCTTTGGGGTTCTTAGGCCCCTTTGGATCGAAGCTTCCACTCAATCGCCTGGCGATGAGTTCACCTTTGTGCCCGGCCCGATTTCCCTTCGCTCCCCGCTAGCGCCCGTTTTTAAAGTTCACCAGCGGATCAACGTTCCAGATTCGCTACCGGCCACCCGGTTGACTGTCCCATGAACCTCTTGGAACCTTCTACATAATGCTCCCAACGCTCCAAACCGTCAAACGAATTCTTAACTTTAGGAAGCATTTTCCTCAGTTTTGTGACGTTTTGGTTTCAACAGGTTAACGGAGGAGGCCGGTGAATTCGCGGTGGATAAAACAGGATCTCGAAGGTTTGTTTTACTTTTGTGGTACCAGCTTTAGAATCATGCCTGTATCGGTGGCGATCCAGATGTTTTTTTCGTCGAGAGCGGAGATCATCGCGCGATGCGCGGTGGCGCGATAGTCGACATCCATCTCCTGCCAGTTGTCCAGGTCCTCACTACGCAGCACCTTCAGCTTGCCGGGAACGGGGCTGTCGTTGAGGTGATCCAGCTTTTCGATGCCAACCAGGTAAGAGGGCCCGGTAGGGGGCAGTGCGACGTCGGTGATGAGCCGGTTCTGCTCGCGGAATACGCGCGAACTCTCGCCTGTGGTCCAGTCGATGCGGAATACCTCGGAGGGCCAGTCGAAGGCATCCTTGAATTCGATCACGCCGAGCCCGTACCCGCTGAGCGAAAGACGCACTCGTGAGACGTGGCCGAACAGCGATCCCGTCTGTACGGCCCAGGTCCTTCCGCCGTTGCGCGTCTGAAGAAAAATCGAGAGATGCGGAACCTCACGACGCGAAGAGGCGTGCGCCGGGCTCACCCATTCGGGGAGGATGGGGAGCTTCTCACCCGCAGGCAGGCTCCAGCCGGTGACAATGCCGACATCGGGGCTGGCAAAATCCATCCAGTTATAGACCGTTTGCTCGGGGGTGGAGTCGGGCTGCGCGGCGATGGCGAGTTCCGTCCAGGTCTTACCGCCATCGGCGGTCTCGTACACCTTCTTTAGAGCGCCGGCCGCCCAGCCATGATCCTGGTTGATGAAACAGACGCGTTCAATAGCCGGCAAAGGCGCAAGCTTTCGCCACGTGCGCCCCGCATCTTCGCTGCGCCAGATGGCTTGACCGGTGACAATCCACCCGCGGCTTTCTCTGAAGAACAGGGAGATTGGTACGTCCTTGATCGGAGCGAGCGTCCAGTGCGATCCACCGTCGCTCGTGACCAAGGTTGTGGGCTTGATCTTGCCGTTCTTATCGAGCTCAAAGCCGGCAGCCACTCCGCGCTGCGGCGTCAGAAACTTGAAATCGTTGATGACCAGCGAGGAGTTCAGGTCGTCGTACGAGTACAGAAGGCGCCAGCGCTCGGTATTGTCAGCCCCAGAGACGGTGGCGGCCGCGACGTGGGCAACGAAGAGGAACCACCAGAATGTGCGCACTAACCCCTCTGTTGCACAGGCGCGGAAGCCAGCACCAGTTCGACGTGATTGGCTTCGGCGACGGCAGTCGGCTCCATGCGGGCCAATACGAGCATACATCCCACCTGTTCCCCTACTGTGGAGAGTACCTCCATCTCACTGCCGGTGTGCTGGTGCGGCGCGCGGTGTTGCACGTTGACGACACCCACCACGCGATTGCGGGCGATCACCGGAGCGGAAAGAAAGGCTTCAAACGTATCCTCAGGCAACTCGCCAAAGTACTTGAACCGGGAATCCTTGTAGGCCTCCCGTGAAATTGCCAGCAGGCGCCGCTCGCGCGCCACCCAGCCGGTGAGACCTTCACTCAACCGAAGCCGAACCTTGCCGATGGTGGAGGGATGCGGCGTGTTGGAAGCACACAACACCAGCTCATCATGATCCAGCAGATAAACCAGACAGGAGTCGCATTCCATGAACTCCGAGATCAACGTGACGATGCCTTGCAATACATCCTGCAAGCTCATCTCGCGAACCATGAAGCGGCTGATCTTCTGGAAGAGGCGCAGTTGCTGTTCGGTGCGCTCGAGACGCATCTCTAGCTCTCTCGTCTTGGGCATTACCCTCCATTATAGAACTCGGCTGGGACGCGCCCTACTTGACGATGAGACCTTGGCCGGTGGGAAGGGACAGGACATGGAAGCCGATAGTCCGCGCTACTTCGTCTATGGCGCGGGCCTGGCATTCGTGACCGAAATAGGCGTAATCGTCGAGCAACACAAGCGCTCCGGGCGAGAGCCGGTCCCAGAAGAACGCGAGTGCCTGCTGCTCGGGTTGACCGCAATTCAGGTCAATGTGAAGAAACGCCACGTCCGTGATGCCCAGGGCCGGCAGGACAGCCGGAACGGCGCCTTGCACCACGATTGAGTTGGGCCACTCGGCGAAGTTGGCTCGCACGCGCTCGATATCGCGCACGTAAGCGCCCGCCGCCATGGCGTCCTCCGCCACCTTGCGACGGCCCCGGTCCACCTCTTCGGCGGAATATTGCTCCAGGACGGGTCCGTTGAATGTGTCGATCAGGTAGAAGCGCTTGGCAACGGCGCTCCAGTTTAGATTCTGCATGATGGCGGAACTGATAAAGCCTGCGTTGACGCCACACTCCACGAAATCTCCCGGCAACCGGACCGCTGCACGCGCCGCCCAGAGCGCAATATGCACGCGCCAATCGAACTGCGGGTCGATACCCTGGCTGGCCTTTACCCCGCGAGCGTAAGCTGCCTGGAAGGCGGGGTCTTTCCGGAAGTGATCGTTGTGGACCGTGAGCACACCATCGCGTGCGTAGTAGCGGCGCGTGTTGAACAGGGTGTAGCCGGTGGAGTCGATCAACCGCCGCAGCGACTTCTTCAGTTTGCTCCGAATCGCTGTCATCTATCGCGGCGAGGTCATCGCACCAGTTCGGAAATCGATCGCAACAGCACTTCCATACGTACCGGCTTGGAGAGTACGCAGTCGACCCACTCCTTTTCGGCCGTGGGGAGCAGGTCCTCTGTCCACCCGGAGTTGACGATTACTTTCGGCCGGCGGCGGTCCGGCGGGTATTGGTGTTTCTTGAGAGTGCGGATGAGAGCCAGTCCGTCCTCAATTTTCGGGAGGCGGAGGTCCATGATGACAACCTCAGGATCGCTTTCGATGAGGAGTTCGACCGCTGCCTGGCAGGTTTCCGCTGCCCGTACCTGGTGGCCAGCGTGTTCGAGCACGAGCCTGTAGAAATCCAAAAGCTGGCCATCGTCGTCCACCAGAAGCAGCCTGCACATAACTCCTCAGAAATGCAGCCCGCCGCTGCAGATGAGCACTTCGCCGGTGACGTAGTCGGAAAGCGGCGAGCAGAAGAACAGCACCGGGCCGGCAGCTTCCTCGGGCTTTCCCAAACGGCCCAAGGAACATGCCGTTTTGACAGTGTCCAGAATCTTTTGCTGCGCGCCCAGCACAATCGAATGTCCCTTGATCTCGACGGCCGCGGCATCGGGTGCGAGCGGTTGCGTGAGGCGTGTCTCGATCATCCCGAAACCGACACAGTTGACGTTGACGTTGTAGCGTCCCCACTCCTTGGCCATCGTCCGCGTAAGGCCCAGCACGGCCGCCTTGCCGGAAGAGTAACCCACCTGCCCGGCATCGCCATCGGTGCCAGCGATGGAGGTGATGTTCACCACTTTGCGCATCACGCGGCGGCCCTCGGCGATTTCACGTTTCGCTGTCTCTCGCAGGAACGCGGAAGCGGCGCGCAAAATGCGGAAAGGCGCTACGACGTGGATATCCAGCATCGCCTGGAACTGTTCGTCGGTGGTCTTCTGGATGAGGTTGTGCCAGGCGTACCCGGCGTTGTTGACGATGATGTCGAGAGATCCGAACGCCGCGAGGGTGGCATCAACCAGTTGCTGCGGAAACTCCGGCCGCGTGATGTCACCGGCAAGTTGCGCCGCGCGTCCGCCGGCGGATTGGATAGCGCTCGATGCCTCCGCGGCCGGTTCGGCATCCAGATCATTAATCATCACGGCAGCCCCTGCCGCCGCCAATTTCTCAGCGATGGCGCGGCCGATACCCCTTCCGCTGCCGGTGATCAGCGCGGTTTTTGACTCCAGCGTAAATGGTGAAATTGGCATCCCTGCCCGTGCCCTAGCTTAGCGCAGGTGTCTAGCGCAGGAGATCTTCCAGTTGAATCTTGGTGTCGGTCTTCTCGTCGCGGTATTTTACTATGACCGGTGTGTAGAGAGAAATCCCCCACTCTTTGCCGGGACCCTGGGTAACGGCGCGTGAGCCCGCCACCACAACCGCTTGCTCGGGGATGACCAGCGGTTCGTCATCAGTGGCGCGATGTACCGTATTAAAAACCAGGTCGTAGACGGGCGTTGAGCGGTTCAAGATGGTTCCGCTGCCAAGCACCGCGCGGCGTTTTACGACCGTCCCTTCGTACACCCCGCAATTGCCGCCGACGAGCACGTCATCTTCAATGACCACCGGCAGCGCGCCCACGGGCTCGAGCACACCGCCGATTTGTGCCGCGGCCGAGATATGGCAGTTGCGGCCCACCTGAGCGCAGCTTCCCACGAGTGCATGTGAATCGACCATGGTGCCATCGCCCACGTACGAGCCCGCGTTGATGTACATCGGCGGCATACACGTGACGCCTTTGCCCACGAAGCAGCCGTCGCGGATGCTCGATCCGCCGGGCACAATGCGCACGCCGTTCTGGGCCGTGAAGTGTCTCACGGGGTAGGTCGCCTTATCGAAAAACGGTTGCCGCGTGCGATCGATCGACATATCGACCACCGCACCCATGCGAAACCCTAGCAGGATGCCCTTTTTTACCCAACCATTCACGCGCCAGCCGCTTTTTGCGCGCGCGTCCGGCTCCGCGGCGCGAATCTCGCCCGCATTCAGCGCCGCCTTGAACTCCTGGAAAAGCCGAAAGTGATCTTCGGTGTAGGTTTCTGGTTTTTCGTCGAAGAGTTTTTCGATTTCAACCTGCAACGTGCACCCTCCGGTCCGCGAGGAGGCCGAGCGGCTCCAGCACTTTTTCGATTTTCGCCAGACTCTCAGGCTTCGGCGGACACATGGGGAGGCGGTAGACCGGTTCGAGCAGACCCATCAGACCCAGGGCGGCCTTCACCGGGATCGGGTTCGATTCGACGAAGTTGATTTCCATCAGTGGAAGGAACTTGCGCTGCAACCGGCGCGCGGCCGCGAAATCTCCTTTCAGGCAAAGCTGCGCGAGCTCGGTCATCTCGGCGGGAATCTCATTCGACACTACCGAGATGATGCCGCGCCCGCCCAGGGCGATGAGTGGCAGCGTGATCGAGTCGTCACCAGAGAGGACGGCGAAATTCTCCGGCACCTGCTGAATCACATTCGCCATCTGTGCGATGTTGCCGGATGCTTCCTTCACGCCGACAATGTTGTCGATCTGCGCGAGGCGCGCTAATGTTGCCGGCTCGACGTTCACGCCGGTGCGTCCCTGGACGCTGTAAACGACGATCGGAATGCGCACCGCGCCCGCAATGGCCTTGAAGTGCTGGTAGAGGCCCTCTTGCGTGGGCTTGTTGTAGTAGGGAGTTACGGAGAGGAGGCCGTCCGCGCCGGCGTGCTCGACTTCGCGCGCCAGTTCGATTACTTCCTGCGTGTTGTAACCACCGGCTCCAGCCAGCACCGGGACTTTGCCCTTCGCTTCTTCCAGCGTGATCTCGACGATGCGCAGATGCTCTGCGCGGCTGAGCGTCGGATTCTCGCCCGTGGTGCCGCAGGGAACCAGAAAATTGATGCCCGCGTCAATCTGGCGCCGGACGAGCTTACGCAGCGCCGCTTCGTCGAGCGACAGATCGTGCCGGAATGGAGTGACTAGAGCTGTTCCGCATCCCGTGAACATGTACCACCTCCTAGTGAAACAGGATCTCACGAAATTCGTGAAAGCCTTTCTTGCCAACTATCCACTGCGCAGCCTTTAACGCGCCGCGCGCGAAGCCTTCCCGGCTGCGGGCCACATGCCGCAGGGTAATAGTGTCCGCTGTCGAATCGAACCCGATTTCGTGCGTACCCGGATGCGCTCCAGCGCGGTTGGAACTCACGTCGATTGTGCGCGCGTAACCGGCGGCCTTCATCTCATCCACCAGTTTGATCAGGGTTCCCGAAGGTGCGTCCTTCTTGGTGGAATGATGGATCTCCCACGCCCAAGCGCCGTATTCGGGTTGCGCCGCGAGCAACCGCGCCGCCTCCGCCACCAGGTGCGCGAACACGTTCACGCCGATTGAATAGTTGGGACTCCAGACCAGGCCGATGCCATTCTTCTCGATCGCGCTCTTCACCCGAGCCAGATGCTCCGCCCAACCTGTCGTGCCGACGACCATGTTCACGCCCAATTTCGAGATGCGTTCGACATTTTCCACCACGGCACTCGGGATGGAAAAATCCACCGCCACATCGATACCGCGAAAGTTCCCTGGCGTGACGCCTTCGAAGTTGGCGTTGTTGAACTCGTCCAGTTTCAGGGCGACCGTGAATCCGTACTCGGGCGCAAGTTGTTCGATGAGCCGGCCCATCTTGCCGTAACCGATGATGGCAAGGCGATGTTCAGGCTGCGGCATCGGCGGCTCCATTTCTATCGAACACGGCCGGATCGAGCTGGGCGAAAAACTCCCGGTGCAGAGCTTCGACCGCGCGTTTCAGATCAGCCTCCGCCACGACCAGGCTCAGGTTTAGCAGCGAGGCTCCTTGCGAGATCATCCGGATGTTTACCGATTCGAGGGCTCCGAAAACACGTGCCGCCACGCCTGGTGTGTAACGGATGTTGTCGCCCACCAGGCAAACGATGGCTTGGCTTTCTTCCATCGAAACCTCGGAGAACTTGCGCAGTTCCTCGCAGATCTCGGCCAGGCGATGCGGATTGTCGATGGTCAACGAAACGCTGACTTCCGAGGTCGCCACCATGTCCACTGGCGTTTCCAGGCGCTCAAACACATCGAAAATGCGCTTGAGGAATCCGTGCGCCATCAGCATGCGCGTCGAGTGAATGTTCACCAGCGTGATCTTGCGCTTGCAGGCGATCGATTTCACCGCGTTCACCGTGTGTACGGGCTCCGACACGATGCGCGTACCCTCCACTTCCGGGCGCCGCGAATTCAGAATCAACACCGGAATGTTTTTCTCAACCGCCGGAATCACCGTCGCCGGGTGCAGCACCTTTGCGCCGAAGTAAGCCAGCTCCGCGGCCTCCGCAAAGGAAATGATTTTCACCCGATGGCCGCCGGGCAGAATAGTGGGGTCAGCGGTGAGCATGCCATCCACATCGGTCCAGATCTGAATCTCTTCCGCGCCGATGCCCGCCCCCACAATGGACGCCGTGAAGTCCGACCCTCCGCGGCCGAGCGTGGTGGTGACACCCTGTTCGGTCGCGCCGATGAAGCCGCCCATCACAACGATCTTGTCTTTTGCGAGCGGTGGAATGGTGGCCGCGAGCCGCGCGTATGTCTCGGCGTAGAGCGGCGCTGCCTGGGTGTGCCGATGATCGGTTACGATGACGCGGCGCGAGTCCACGTGCGCGGCCTTCATCCCAAAATGTTCGAACGCCAGCGAGACGATGTAGCTCGAAAGGCGTTCGCCGTAACTTGAAATGGCGTCAATCGACCGCGGTGTCAGCTCGCCGAGCACCGCCAGGCCTTTTACTAATTCCGTCAGCTCTTGGAAATGCTCGTCAAGTGTGCGGTCGAGCTCGGCGCGTTCGGCGAGCGGCACCACCAGGCGCGCTTCGCGCGAGTGAAAATCGCGGAGATCGTGGATCTGCGCAAGGTAATCGGCGCGGTTCCCCGCAATCGCCGCGTGCGCAATGGCCAGCAGCTTGTTCGTGGTTTTGCCCATTGCCGAGACGACAACCACTGGTTTACGTGCCGCCCGCGCCCGCACAATGGACGCCACGCGCTCGATCGCCGTCGCCGATTCGACGGAGGTCCCGCCGAATTTCATGACGATCATCAGTCGAGCATCCCCTCCGAGTGCATCAACTCGGCATTCAGCACGGCCGCGCCCGCCGCTCCGCGAATGGTATTGTGCGTCAGCGCGACAAACTTGTAATCCAGCACCGGGCAGACGCGCAGGCGCCCCACAAAAGCCGCCATCCCGTGGTCACGGTCGGCATCCTGGCGTGGCTGCGGACGGTCGTGCTGTGTCATGTAGGTAACCGGTTTTGCGGGTGCGCTCGGCAGTTTACGTTGTTGCGGAACGCCGGTGAATTCATCGAATGCGCACATCAGATCCGTTTGTGAGGGCTGCGAAGAGAGCTTCACCGAAACAGTCACCAGGTGCCCGTCCACCACCGGCACTCGATTGCAGTGTGCGCTCACCTTGGCGTCCAGGTGCTTGATATGGTCGCCGGCAAAATCGCCGAGGATCTTCTGCGCCTCCTGCTCCATCTTTTCTTCTTCGCCCCCGATGAAAGGAATCACGTTGGCGTTGATGTCCATCGACGGCACGCCCGGATACCCCGCGCCCGAGATCGCCTGCATCGTTGTCGCAATCACTTGGGTGATGCCGAAGGGCTTGAGCGGCGCGAGCCCCATCACTAGTGACACCGTGGCGCAATTCGGATTCGTGACGATCTGCCCCTTCCACGGCCGGTGCCGCTGCTGCAACGGCACGAGCTTCAAATGGTCGGGATTGACTTCGGGCACCAGCAGCGGCACATCCCGGTCCATGCGGTGGTTCTTCGAGTTCGATACCACAACGTGGCCAGCCTGCGCGAACGCACGCTCGATCTCCGTCGCCACCGAAGAGTCCATCGCTGAAAACAGCAGCCGCGGAGCATTGTTGGGCGTGCACTCTTCCACCACCAAGTCCGCCTCCGCGTCCGGCATCACGCCAGCCAGGTGCCACTTGGTGGCGTCGCGGTATTTCTTGCCCACCGAGCGGTCGCTCGCCCCCAGCCACCGCACGTCAAACCAGGGGTGGCCCTGCAAGAACTTGATGAAATGCTGGCCGACCATGCCGGTCGCGCCTAAGATGCCGACTTCGATTCTTGATTCCATAGCTGTTTCACCATGCGTTGATAGATTTCGACCGCCTCAATAAGCTGCCGTTTTGGCACGCGCTCGTTGAGTGTGTGAGCTACGTGGATGGTGCCGGGTCCAATGAGGAACGGCTGGCCCCACGCGCCGCCGAAGGCTGGAATGTCGGTAGTGTATGCCACGACGGTGGTTTCAAAACCATCCAACCGTCCGAGCCGCACCGCCGGGATCTCTAGCACCTCGCGTGCTTCGGCGCACCCTTCGACCGCAGCGGCTAAAGCCTGTTTAGTCAAGCGCGAATCACCCACCAGACGAATCATCAGTTCGGCGCGCGCCTCATCTGCGATAATGTTCGGCGCCCGGCCGCCCTGGATCGTTCCGATATTCAGTGTGCTCGGCCCCAGCAGCTCATCCACCGGCAGCGCGATGCGCCGGATGCGCTCCAGAGCGTTCAGTAATTTCTCGATCGCCGAATCCCCCAGCTCGGGATACGCCGAGTGCGCCATCCGGCCTTTCGCCACGATTTCATAGCGCAGCGCGCCCTTGGAGCCGATGGCCAGCTTGTTTTCCGTGGGCTCGCCGTTGATCAGAAACCTTGAGCCGATGGGCGTCCGTGCCGCGTGATACGCGCCCGCGCTGTTGCGCTCTTCGCCCACTACGAACAGCAGCGCGAAATTCCGTCCGCCGCCCGCAAGCAGCGCTTCCACGGCGTGGATCATCGACGCGATGATCCCTTTGGTGTCGCAAGCCGCGCGGCCCCAGATGTTTTCCTCATCCTCGTGGGAGGGGAAAAACGGAGGCACCGTGTCCATGTGGGTGGAAAGCGTTACCACCGGCTCGCCCCACACCGCCAGCACGTTGAACCGGTGCGGCTCGACCTCGCTGCGCTCCACGCGGCCGCCGTATCGCTCCGCGAGCTGCGACAGATAGCCAAACAGAAATCCGCCCACCCGCTCTTCGTTGCCGGTGATCGACTCGATATCGACCAGCGTCCGCGTCAGTTCAAAAACGTTCATGACTCTTTCCTGGATAGGAGCGGGGAAGGGAAGGGAGACAGGCCACCTGCAGGCGATGATGCGGGTCCGGCCTGCCGCGCGGTTGACACCCTCCGATAGCGCTCCATCCGTTCTTCGAAACAGATGACAGTGGGCCGGTGTTATCCGCACCCCCCAACCGCCGGTTTGCGAGCCTCCTCGGCGGTTTCGGCGGTTGGCCCCTTTTCCACGGGAGTTCCGATGCTCGTCGGAAACGCGCGCCCAGGTACTGGTGGCCGCCGCACCTCTATCAGAAAGGTTCAGGATATCGGGTCGGGATGCGCTCAGTCAACTCTGCCGGTCAGGAGTCCTTGGCCGTCAACCCGTCTCGTGGGAATCGTTCGGCACGATCATGAGCCACTCGACGGGTTTATCCCCGATGTTTTCCACCCCATACTCGTCCCGCTCTACCCAGCCCGCATAGCCGGCTTTTTGCGTGCGCTCCACCGTCTTGCCGCGAGGGTAAATCAAGCGAATGTGCTGATCGGTGAGGCAGCTCACGACGTGGGCGGGAAGCTCCATAACCATCGTTTTTTCATGGGGATTGATGTGAACGCGAATCACTTCCACGCGGTCATTTTGGAGCACGCGTTGAAAGTGCGCGCTGTCGAGAGCCGTGGGATGGGTATCGAAGAATTCGGGGCGGCTTGCACTCGGCCGCTCTTGGAAATCCTGGCCGCGAGCGGCTGCCGCCCATAGCGAAACACAGACGATCAAACAGAGGCGCATGCGAAACACCTCCAACGCGTCTATTTTACTGCCGCTTCTCTTTTTCCGGGGAATCTTCCTTCGCCACGCGCACGCGGGCGCTTTCCAGCTTCTTGCTGACTTGCGCCATTTCTGCGGGGTCGGCATCAGAATCCCCGGCACCCGCTTCGTACTCCTTCAGCGAGCTTTGCCACTGCGCGATGGCCTCCCGGATTTTCCCCTGTTTGAAATAAACATCACCCAGGTGATCGTGGACCGTGGGGTCTTTGGAGACGCTGGGCAGTTGCAGCGCTTTCTGGAGGTAATTGGCAGCTTCATCCAGCTTGTTCTGGCGGAAGTATACCCAGCCGAGGCTGTCCAGGAAAGCACCGTTCTGCGGCTCGAGTTCTACCGCCTTATCGATCATCTTTTGTGCCTCGTCCAGCCGGACGTTGCGGTCGGCCAGCATGTAGCCCAGGTAATTCAGGGTACCGGCATGATCCGGGTCGATTTGCAGAACCTTGCGAAATTCGCCCTCGGCGGCGTCATATTGCTTTGTTCTCTCGAGCATTGCGCCACGCATGAACAGCACCGTCTGCTTTTCCTGGTTGGACTCGGAAATCGCCTCGGCGGCATCGAGGGTCTTTCCCATGTCCTCGTAGCGTTTGCCCTTCTCGTAGATCTGGGCAATGGCGATCTGGGTTTCCCAGTCCTTGCTGCCATCTATTAAGGTGCGTAACGCAGCCACGGCCTCATCCGTCTTGCCCAAGTCGGAGAGGAGCGAAGCCCGGGCCACAATAATCGTGCGGTCTTTGGGAAACTTTTTCAGCGCTGCCTGGGCTTCCGCCTCGGCCTTCTTCATGTCCTTGGCAGCTCGCCAGGTGTCAATGATCTCCGCTGACGCGCGCGGCGCCGCGTTCGAGTCTACGTCGGCAATCTGCCGGAAGGCATCGACCGCGTCGCTATACTTTTCCGCGCTGCGATAGAGCATGCCGAGCCTCTCGAATAAAGTCGTGCGGCTCCGCTTCTCGTCGTCGGTGTAATTCTTCTTCGCGGTGTCATTGATCATGGAGCGAAGAGCGGTGACGGCGCTATCGGTCTTCCCTTCGTCGTCGAGCAAGTTCACTTCTTCGTAGCGCGCTTCGAGGCTTTGCGAGTCCAGTTCGCGGGCCTTATTCAATGCCGCATGGGCCTTCGCGAAATCACCCCTCTTCCGGTAGATCTCGGTCAGCCGCAACTGCGTCTGGAAGTCGCGCGGATCGGAGGCCGCCAGCTCCTGATACAGCTTCAACGCCTGGTCAAAACGATCGGCGGACAGCAGATCCTCGGCCAGTTGTTGCTTGATGCGGTTGTTTTCCGGGTCCATCTGCAGCGCCTGCCGCCAGACGTCCGCAGCGTTCGCGAAATCGCGATTGTTGTGATAGAACGTCGCCAGCGCAGCCAGCGTGCGCGGATTGGGATTCTTGCTGGTCACCTGGCGCAGCATCTCAATCGCGTTTTTGGTATCGCCCACATCGGCATACACTCGCGCCAGGCCGGTCAGCGCCTCTTCGTTGCTCGCGTCCTCATCAAGGACTTTCTTAAAGGCCTTCTCCGCCTCAACCGAATTGCGGTTTACGCTCTCGAGCCGGCCGAGCATCAGCCAACTGTCCACATCCTTGGGGTCCTTCTCGGTGACCTTGAGGAATTGCTCGATGGCGTGCTGCACCATCTCGTCGTTCACCTTGTGCTGGTCGGGATCGCCGATCAACCGCGCGTAGATGCGGCCCAGCAGGCGCCGTGCATCCAGATTGTCGGGGTTCTGTTTCAGGAGGTCTTCCGCTTCGGTCACCGCGTCCTTGATCCGGCCGGCCTGGATGTAGAGATCCGTCAACTCTTCAGAAAGGAAGGAAGCTGCGGGATCCAGCTTCATGGCCTGGCGGTAGTACTCAATGGCCTTGTTGGTGTAGTCGCTCCGGTTCCCGAAGGCGCCGGCCAGCTCCGCGTAGAGATGGCCCATGGCGAAGTTGTAATAGGCGTTCGCCTTGTCGGAAACTTGGGTATCGGAAGCGCTCTGGCTAGGCGCATCCGGTGTGGTTTGGCTAAAGGCCAGGCCCGAAAAGATTACGGTCAGGCCCAGGGCTGCTCGAAGCGATCTTGCCGGATGATTCATTGATGAAACTTTCTTTCGCCCACCGCGCGCCGGGCGCCCAGATAGGGTCGAAGCCTTCCCTTTCTCATTGTATACCGCGAGGCTGCTAAAACTTAAGACGGCATGGAGGAACAGAAGGTTATCGCGATTTTGGGCCCAACCGGCGCCGGCAAGAGCGAGCTGGCGCTGCGCGTGGCTCAGGAATTCACCGGCGAGGTGATCAACTGCGATTCGCTCCAGATCTACCGGTACTTCGACATCGGAACGGCCAAGCTGCCGCTCGCCGAGCGTCGCGACATCCCCCACCACCTCATCGATATTCTCGATCCAGATCAGGTATTTACGGCGGGTGAATATGCGCGGCTGGCACGCCGCGTACTTGCCGAGGTCTCGGGCCGGGACCGCCTGCCGGTCATCGCGGGGGGAACCGGCTTCTATTTTCGCGCGCTTGTCGATGGATTGTTTCCGGGCCCCTCGCGCGACCAGGCCTTGCGTGAGCGTCTGGATGCGCGTGAGCGCCGCAAGCCCGGCTCGGTCCACCGCCTGCTCGGCCGTTTTGATCCCGAAGCCGCCCGTCGCATCCACCCGCACGATCTTCCCAAGCTTATTCGCGCGTTGGAGGTTCGATTGTTAACACGCCGCGCAGCCACGGAAATGTTTCGCCAGGGCCGTGACTCTCTCCGCGGCTATCGCCCGCTGAAGATTGGCCTTTCTCCGCCTCGGGACGAACTCTACGGGCGGCTTGACCAACGCAGCGAACGGATGTTTCAGGGTGGGCTGATCGAAGAAGTGCGCGGGATTCTGGCTCGCGGATTTCCCGCGTGCTCCAAGCCCTTCGAATCGCACGGCTACCGCCAAGCCATACAGTTCTTGAACGGTGAACTGAGCCTGAAGGAGGCGATTTTCTACACGCAGCGCAATACCCGCCGGTATGCCAAACGCCAAGTGACCTGGTTCCGGCAAGAGCGCGACATGGAATGGTTTTCGGGGTTCGGTGATGATAAGCGAATCCAGCGGGCCGTCCTGGACCGTGCAGCCGAGTTCCTTCACGGCGGTGAGTGACGGTGTCCGGTGCGTCCCGTAACTGAACACCGGCCGCCTTCCGCTTACTGTTAAATCACCGTATTTCGGGGAACGTTTTGTGTTTTGAATCGTAATATGTGGAAAGATTGTAAGCGGCCTTACGGGGAAACAGTTAGGAACGGCAACACTTGAGCGGCAGGTGTGTCCGCGCTCGGTGTAGACTGGTTACCCGGAAAGTGCTGGCGATGACAAAGGAGATCTTGTCTGCATGAGGAAGAAGATTCTGATGCTGTTTACCGTTCTAGCTCTGGCGGCGATCGCCAGCGCGAAGTCGTATTCGCTCACGTTATTCGAGACTTCGATAATTGGCGGAACTGAACTAAAGCCGGGCGAGTACACGCTTGAGTTGAAGGATGAGAAAGTGATCATCCGCAAGGGTAGGCAGTCGAGCGTAGCAGCGGTGAAGGTGGAAACCGCTGATAGCAAGTACTCTGACACTACGGTTCGCTATACGAACGGCGACGGCAAATACCGCATCCAGGAGATCCATCTGGGCGGCACGAAGATGAGGCTGGTTGTCAGCGCCGATTGAGACGCTGCGCCGTCGAACGATCTCTGCCCCACGGAGCTGCTGCTAAACTGAACAGTAGTGCGGTGGCTCCCTCTTTTTATCCTGGGTGTTTGGTTGTCCGGCTGTCCAATCGTACGGGCGGACACCGATACCGTTCTGGTTCTTCCATTTTTCAATGAGTCTGGAGCGCCGAACATCGACTGGATCGGCGAAAGTATCGCGGAGAACATTCGCGAGTCGCTCTCCGCGCAAAACCTTTTGGTGCTGACCCGCGAGGATCGGCTGGAGGCCTGCCGCCGTTTGTCGATCCGGCCAAACGCGGTTCTCACGCACGCTTCCGTCATCAAATTGGGCGAGGCGCTGGACGCTTCCCAAGTCATCTACGGACATTACGAAATCGTGGCGCGCTCTGCCGATTCCGGGGCGTCAGCTTCCGGGCAACCGGGAACATCTGCTGCTGATTCCGCACCGGGGGTTGCGCCGCGTGATTCCGTGCGTATTGCGGCCCGCATTCTCGACCTCAAACATACGCGGCAAGGGCCCGAGTTTGAGGAGATCGGCGCGCTGGAGGACTTGGCCTCGCTCGAAACCCACCTGGCTTGGCTTAGCCTGCAGTCTCTCGTCCCGGGTGCGGCAGCGTCGGAGGAGGAATTCCGCCGGGACCGCCCCACCCTCCGGCTGGACGCGATCGAGAACTACATCCGCGGCCTGCTTTCACCGTCCCCGGAGCAAAGGCACCAGTTGTTTACGCAGGCCGTCCGGTTGGACGCTCGCTTTTCCGCGCCTTGCTTCCAACTCGGCAAAATGGAGTTCGAGAAGAAAGACTACTCCGTGGCGGCGGGCTGGCTGGAAAAAGTGAGTCACGCCGATTCACACTATTTCGAAGCGAGTTTCTTGCTGGGCCTGTGCCGGTACCACACCGGCGATTTCTCGGGCGCCGAAAAGAGCTTCGAGATCGTGGCCGGGCCGCTTCCCCTCAACGAGGTGCTCAATAATCTGGGAGCGGCCGAGTCGCGCCTGGGTTCGGCCGCCGCCCTGGATAACTTCCGCCGCGCCGCCGAAGGCGATTCCGCCGATCCCGATTATCAATTTAACATCGGTTACGTACTCTGGAAGCGCGGCGAATTCGCTCGGGCGGCGGAGAGTTTCCGGGCGCTGCTGGACCGCAGTCCTGAGGACACCGAAGCCGTGTTTTTTCTTGGACGTTGCATCAAGAACGAGGGCCCGCGTCCCGGCGATCCCCGCAGCGAGGGCAGGGAGCGGCTCAAGCTCAACTTCGAGGAAACCGCGTACCGCCAGCTCAAAGCCGAGCTGGAATCGAAGCACTGACCGGTGTAACCGCAGCGCCTCCGGTTGCATCTTGTTGGAGAGCTGCGAAATGAGGTGTCCGATGCGATTATTGCTGGCTCTGGTATTGCTATCTGGTATGTCCTGGGCGGAAGAGGCGGGTCAGGTTACGCAGGTCCTTGCGCCCGCAAGCGGCACCGCTGTGACCGTTCCGGCCGGAACTAAGATCCCCGTCGCACTCAAGCAGGCTATATCAACCAAGAGCACCCGCGAAGGAGACGTGGTGTATGCGGAAACTACCTTCCCCTTCGTGCAAGATGGCAGGGTTCTGATACCGGCGGGCACCTATCTGCAAGGTCAGATTGTCCACACCCAACGCCCCGGCCGTGTACAGGGGAGAGCCGAAGTGCTCATTCATTTCACGTCGCTTGTGTACCCCAACGGCTACACGGTACCGTTGCCCGGTGCGATTGACAAGGTTCCCGGCGCGGAGAAGACCCAGGTTACGGGCCCGGAAGGAACGGTTCAGGAGGACAGCCAGACCAGCCAGAAGGTGGCAGCCACGGCGCGTACGTCTGTGGACACGGCGGTCAAGGGAGCCGTTTTGGGGGGCCTGCCCGCAGGAAGTAACGCCGCGGCGATAGGCGCCGGCGCTGGTGGCGCGTTGGGAGCGGCGATTGCTTTCTTAACACGGGGAAGGGACGTTCGGCTGGACGCCCGCACCACCGTGGAAATGGTAATCCAGCGGCCCATTACTCTGGACGCGATCCGGGCCGGAATTCCCGGGGCGGTAAACCCGACGCCGACCGCTTCCCTCCACTAAACAAAAAGGCCAATCTCGCCGATATAAGGCAAGGCGGCTGCCAGAGCCAGTCGCGGGAGAGTGCCGTTTTGAAGGCGTTGATCGCCGAAGACAATCCGGGGTTCCGCATGGCGGTCGAGAGACTGCTGAAGAAGTGGGGCTACGACGTCGTGACGGCTGCAAATGGCGTTGAGGCGTGGGAGATCCTCAGAAAGGATGACCCTCCACGTCTGGCGATTCTGGACTGGATGATGCCGGCACTGGACGGCGTCGAGGTCTGCCGCCGCGTCCGCGAGCAGAACCGCGAGCCATACATTTACATCCTCCTGCTGACTGCTAAAGATACAGCCGAAGAACTCATCGAGGGTATGGAAGCCGGCGCCGACGAATACCTCCGCAAGCCGGTCAACACGCAGGAACTGCGCGTCAGGTTGCGAGCCGGGCGGCGCATCATCGATTTGCAGGAAGAGCTGGTGCGCGCTCGTGAGCTGCTGCGCAAACAGGCAACCCGTGACTCTCTAACCGAACTGCTGAACCGCGGCGCGATGTTTGAAGTCCTGACACGCGAGCTCAAACGCGCTGAGCGTGAATCGAATACTCTCGCGCTGCTCATGGCCGACCTCGACCACTTCAAGCAGGTCAACGACAAATTCGGACACGCCGCCGGAGACGCGGTTCTTAGGGAAACCGCCAGAAGGATGTCCGCCTGCGTGCGGCCCTATGACGCACCATGCCGCTATGGTGGTGAGGAGTTCGTCATCATCATGCCAGGCTGTGATTTAGCCAACGCGACGGACCGGGCACAAGAGATCTGCTCCGCTATCGCTGTCACACCAATCCATATCCCCGAAGGCCTGCTCAACCTGACGTGCAGTATTGGCGTGACCGCGACTTCTGGTCCCGCCGGCTTTGACTCCGCCGCTTTACTGCACGAGGCGGATGAGGCGCTGTACATCGCCAAGAGCAAGGGCCGCAACCGCCTGGAGGTCTTCACTCCCCAGGCCGTCCTCGCACGCTAAGACCTCCCCTCAGGTTGCGGGTGAGCGACGCAGAAGTGGACATTAAGCGGCACGGCGTGCTTCCCAGTAGTCTTCAAACCGGCTGTTGAGATGACAGCATCGCAGGGCCAGGATGGCGTTGGCCCCGCGCACTGTCCAGAACAT
>Ga0326728_10004681_pt1 | contig 39945 bp, 31 predicted proteins | sample MB3enrmetagenome_FD_207602 | JGI IMG/M metagenome (GOLD analysis project Ga0326728, IMG submission 207602) | Lab enriched peat soil microbial communities from McLean, Ithaca, NY, United States - MB31MN | ecosystem: Environmental > Terrestrial > Soil > Wetlands > Peat | place: USA: New York... | reverse complement strand
GTGAATTCCCTCCGCTTTTTACCATTCACTATTCGCCATTCACTATTCCTAACCTGAATCCTCTCCGCACTGCGCCTTTCCACCCGAACACAGTTCTCTAACCCTAGGCTCGCAATATTGTTTCCAGAAAATCGGCAGGAGGCTACAAATTTCCTACGGGTAGGAATTTTGTTTGTTTGGGGCGCTTAAATTTCCTACCGGTAGGAATTGCCAGGGTCGGCGTGGGAAAGCTCGGAAGCGCGGCGGCTGCACCGGAGACCTGGAATCGGACTTTTTGACCGGCTAGCGGACTTCAGGACTCAGTTTAATTGCGGTTATTTTCTTTGTCAAGCGGAAAATAGCCCAGAGGCTACAAAAAATAGACGAGGAAAAAACGTCGGGTTTTTCGTGTCGCTGGGGAAAATCTCTTAGGGAGGATGCGTAATCGTCCGACACTCGCCCACTTGCTTATCCCTCACCTTATTCAGGAGGGACAGGAAAAAAGTCCACCCACGAACCTTTGCCCAAACAGCTTGGCCAGCGAACCTAAACCCAACGTAAATCGGATGTAAATCGGATGTTGAAAAAGAATGCAACTGCGGATAGAATACCCGCCAGTTGGAATCACGAAAAGGAATTCCGGAACTAGGTTGCTGATCGAACATGGGCGCCCCTCGGCGAAGGCGGTGGAGGAAGGGCCAGTGCCTTCACGATAAGAGCGGTCACTCTTACATATTCTCGACTCAAAATGGAACAGTAGGCCTGCCAAAGGGTAGACGCTGTATGGCTGACAGTTTGCCGCCAATATCGCAAAGGAGAGCCATAACCCCGAGGGGCGTGTTACGAATCCGTGCAGGGGGCATCAGCTAACGGGTATTCCTATCACAACTGAAGGAAAACAGGAGGAGGAATCAACGATGCAGCAAATGAAAACTCGGAGTGCCATGGCAAGTAGGCTCATGGGTTTCGTTCTCGTTATGTTCTTCACGGTCGGCCCGGTGTTCGCGCAGACAGCGCAATCCGTGCGTGTCGCAATTCCGTATGATTTTACCGTCGGTGCGAAGGTGCTGCCAGCGGGGACGTATACTTTCTCAGAGACCCCCTGGGGGCTCAAAGTTCAACCGCCCAAAGGCGACGCGATTACCGCTCGCATCATCGCTCGGCTCGGCGGGCCGACTGAATTCCTTCGGGACGGCGCTCTGGTATTCGACACAACGGGTGGCGCCCGCAGCCTCTGCGAAGTATGGTTGCCCGCGACGGAGGGAACAGTGACGGAGGGAATGCTTGTGCGCAGCACCCCGAATAAATACAAGCGCGAGGTCTTTTTGTTCTCTTCCGCTCTGGACCAGAACGCCAAAGTCTCTGGAAGTGTGGCTTACGCACACACCTGCGCCAAATGCCATGGCCCGACCGGCAACGGTGAAAAGGCTGCGGACAAATTCTTCAACACGACAATTCCGAGGCTCAGCTCAGCAGCGGTACAAACCAAGTCGGACGCGCAGTTGAAAGAGATCATCATGAAGGGCAGCAGCGCGATGCCTCCTGTCGAGATCGATGAAGGCGGGTTCCGGCATCGTCTCCCGCCGCAAGAGGTGGATGCTGTGATTGCTTTCGTGCGCACGCTGAAACAGTAGTTTGACCTTAGAATAGGGTCACCGTGTGATGCGTGCCCTGACGTCGAGCGCCGCCGCGACGAGCCGTGTGTCGGGAATCAACCAAACGATCGGCTGGAGCAGACCCCTGTTCCGACAAATTACCAATTGTCTCACACACTTCCGTGGGGCCAGGACGTCCGTCAGCCGACGGACGGACAATTTGTAGGGGCACCCCTTGGGGTGCCCTCGGGCAGGGCAAGCCCAGCCCCTACAAAGTATGCACTTGATTGCGAGCGGCGCATCCGTCGATCGCGAGTTCGGCCCTACACCAGCTCCCAGCCCCGAATCCCGAGTCCTGAGTCACTAATCCCTAACCTTAATCCCTAACCCCGAATCCCGCGCCCTACTTGGAGTCTTTCAAACTCCAGAACGTTTCGACTGCGTGATTTCACAGATGCCAAGGCCAGACGCAAAAATGCTGCATATATTTCGGACTATAAGACCTATTCAAGGGCTCAATTGATGAATTTCGCGGCACATGGCGTGCTTATACATTTAACGGGTTGGGCTTTTCCACGGACACTATGTCCAACTTGAGGAATCAGCGGAGATGTTTAAAAAATGAGCAAATCCATTCTTGTCGATACGACGAAGTGCATCGGGTGCGGAGCTTGCGCTACAGCCTGTAAGGTCGTGAACCATCTTTCCCTCGATGACCCCAGCGCTGCCAAGGATCTGCCTTCAAAACCCTTGGGCGAGGACGACTTGGTTGCCTTCGCCCAAAGCCACGGGACAGTGGGCGGCAAATTGTCCGCAGATACGCTGAATGTGGTCCAAACACATGGCAGCATTTTCGTACGGAGATTCTGCATGCATTGTCAGGTACCCACCTGCGTATCGGTTTGCCCCGTGGGGGCACTGACCAAAACTGCGGCGGGGCCGGTGGTTTACGATGCCAGCAAATGCATGGGCTGCCGGTATTGCATGATGGCCTGCCCGTTCGGTGTTCCGCGTTATGAATGGAGAGTCGTGCTACAGCCCAAGGTGAAGAAGTGCACCATGTGCGCGCCACGGCAGGCAAGAGGCCAGCAGCCCGCCTGCACGGAAGTCTGCCCGGTACAGGCCGGCATTTTCGGCGACCGCAACGATCTGCTCAATGAGGCTGAAAAACGGCTGCGCGACGAGCCTTCGAAATATTTTCAGCACGTTTATGGCAAGGAAGAGGTGGGGGGCACGTCCGTGCTCTATCTCTCAGAAGTGTCTTTTGCGCAACTGGGCTTGCCTGCCAACCTCCCCACGGACCCCCTGCCGGGGTTGACCTTTAGAGTGCTCTCCGAGATCCCCACCCTTGTCACCTTGGCCGGAGCCCTGCTGGGCGGGATCTGGTGGATCACCAACCGCCGCGAAGAGGTGGCGGAGGCAGAAAGGAATGAGAAATAGGTGTCAGGTGTCAGGTGCCAGGTGCCAATGGGCAGATGGGCAGTTCGGCAGATGGGAATGGCAATTCCAAATGTGAAATTTCAAGCCATCTGCCAAGCTGCCTACCTGCCCACCTGCCTCATGTTAAGGAGCTGAAAAATGCATCTTAAGAATCTACCCAAACTTACTTTTTGGCGCGGCGTGCTAGTGGTAATTTTGGCTGCGGGTTTTTATTCGACGGTGCTGCGCTTCGTCAAAGGATTGGGCGCCGCCACCAACCTTTCGGACCAGTTCCCTTGGGGGCTGTGGATTGGTTTTGACGTAGTCTGCGGCGTGGGCCTGGCGGCGGGCGGTTTCACGTTGGCGGCGATTGTCTACATCTTCCACATCGAGCGCTTCCATCCCGTCCTCCGCCCCGCCATCCTCACCGCCTTGCTGGGGTATTCGTTGGTGGCGGTGGCGCTGCTCTACGACCTGGGCCGGCCTTACAACATCTGGCACCCGCTGGTGATGTGGAACCCGCATTCGGTGATGTTTGAGGTGGCCTGGTGCGTGATGCTTTACCTCACGGTGCTGGCGCTGGAATTCTCCCCCGCGGTTTTGGAACGCTTCCACCTGAAAACACCGCTGCGCGTCATTAAAGCCGCGACGATTCCACTGGTGATCGCGGGCGTGCTGCTCTCGACTCTGCACCAGTCGTCGCTGGGCAGCCTGTTCCTGATTGTGCCCTCGAAGCTGCATCCCTATTGGTATTCGCCGCTACTGCCGGTGTTCTTTTTTATTTCCGCCGTGGGCGTGGGATTGGCAATGGTGATTTTTGAATCCAATCTGAGCTCGCGCGCCTTTGGCCGGGAGATTGAGATGCCCTTGCTCGAAGTGTTGGGCCGGGCGATGGCCGTGGTGCTGGCGATCTACGGCCTGCTGAAACTTCATGACCTCTGGGGGCGGGGGGCGCTGGTCCACCTGCGCGAACCCTCCACGGAGACGGTCCTGTTTCTTTTGGAGATAATGCTGGGCCTGCTCATTCCTCTGCCGCTGCTTCTGATCCGCAGGGTCCGGGAAGATCGCGATGGCCTGTTCGGGGTCTCCGTGCTGGTGATCACGGGCTTCCTTCTGAACCGCTTGAACGTCTCGATTACCGGCCTGGAAGCTTCTTCCGGTGTGCACTACTTCCCTCGCTGGACGGAGGTCGCCGTAACCCTGTCGATCGTGGGCGTGGGCTTCCTGCTTTTCAGTCTGGCAGTGCGCTACCTGAACGTAATGGAAAAGCAGGTGTCAGGTGTCGGGTATCAGGTGCCAGGGAAGACACCCAAATTGGCACCGCTAACCTGACACCTGGCACCTGAAACCTACTTATGATGCGCATGACTCACAGTTTGGCGATTAAGTTGACGGCCTGCGCGGTGGGCGGGGTGGCGCTCCTCTTTGGCTGTTACGGGTACTGGAACCTGCGCACCTGGCGGCAATCGCAGCAGGAAATCATCTTCCAGGCCGCCGACCGCATCAGCGATACGATTAACCGCAGCATTCGCTACTCGATGCTACGCAACGAGCGCGAGGAAGTATTCCACATCATCAACACCATCGGGCACGAGAACGGCATCAGCCGCATCCGCATATTCAATAAAGAAGGGAAAATCAGTTTTTCCACCGACGACCAGGAAGTAGGCCAGTTTGTCGATAAGAAAGCCGAGGCATGTTACGCCTGTCACGCGCAGGCCCAACCCCTGACGAAACTCGAGCGGCCCGACCGAATGCGCATTTACACGGCGCGCGACGGCACGCGAGTCCTGGGGCTGATCCGGCCGATCGAAAACGAGGCGGATTGCTCGAACGCCGCCTGCCACGCGCACAGCGCCGATAGCCAAGTGCTGGGCGTACTTGACACCAACGTCTCGCTGGCGGCCGCGGATTTTGCCGTGGCCCAACACCAGCGTCAGGTGGTGATTTTCACCGTCGCCTCCGTCCTGATGGTGAGCTTGTTCTCGGGCTGGCTGATCTGGTTGACGGTTCATAAGCCCGTGCGCCGACTCATGGAGGGCACGCGCGCCGTAGCCCAGGGCGACCTGGATTACCGGTTGCCCGAGACCAGCCAGGACGAAATCGGCAGCCTGGCCGTTTCCTTCAATCAGATGACGCAGGAACTCAAGAAGGCTCGGGCGGAAAACCGCCAGTGGACCGAGACCCTCGAAGACCGCGTGCGGCAGAAGACGGGAGAACTCGAACGCGCCTATAGCAGCCTGACGCAATCGGAGAAGATGGCCTCACTCGGCAAGTTGGCGGCGGTGGTGGCGCACGAAATCAACAACCCCCTGGCCGGCATCCTGACCTACAGCAAGCTGATTGCGCGCATGGCGGATAAGGGCTTCGGCGACGAGCAACGTCTGCGCGAGGCCAAAAGCTACTTGCAAATCATCGAGGGGGAAAGCCGGCGTTGCGGCGGCATCGTGAAAAACCTGCTCACCTTTGCGCGCCAGACGCCCATCAATCCGCAGAAAAATGATTTGAACGCCATCATCGAACGCTGTTTGCTGCTGGTGGGACATCAGATGGCCCTCCAGGGCATCGAACTGGAGAAAAAGTTGGAGCCCCAGCTCCCGCCGCTTTATTGCGACGCGGGGCAAGTTCAACAAGCACTGCTGGTGATCCTCATGAACGCGGTGGAAGCCATGCCGCACGGCGGCCGGCTGAGCATCGAAAGCGCTTACGACCCTGCGCGCCGCCTGGGTCGCGTGGTGGTGACCGACGAAGGCCCGGGCATTCCGCCGGAGATTCTTTCCCACATCTTCGAACCTTTCTTCACCACCAAGGAAGAGGGCAAAGGAACCGGACTGGGCCTGGCCATCGCCCTCGGTATCGTGCAGCAACACGGAGGAAACATCGAGGTGCTTTCCACCGCGCAGAAAGGGACGGCGTTCACTGTCCTGCTGCCGGAAGAGCCACCCGTGAGTCTCGGCACTGCGGCGTAAGGAGCAAGAAGAAGAACAAGTCAAAAGTCAAAACGCAAAAGGCAAAAGTCAAAACCGGGGCTGTTTGCACTTTTGCGATTTGCCTTTTGCGTTTTGACTTTTGACTTGTTCTTCCGCCGACTTGCATTGAAGGAGAAGAGAAAATGAATCCCAAAGCCAGCCTCCTGATCGTGGACGACGAAAATGTGGTCCGGGACTCGTTGGGAAAATGGTTCGAGGAAGAAGGCTACAGTGTGGACACTGCCAATAGCGCGCGCGAGGCGCTGCTGAAGCTGCCGCGCCAGCGTTGGGACCTGGCCCTGGTGGACATCAAGATGCCCGGCATGGACGGCCTCGAGCTGCACCGCAAGATCCGGGAGGTCGATCCCGACCTCATCGTCATCATCATGACCGGCTACGCTTCCGTAGAAACCGCCGTGCAGGCGCTCAAGGATGGCGCCTATGACTACATCATGAAGCCCTTCGACCCCGAGGATCTGGCCCATACTGTCGCCAAGGCTCTCGAGCATCGCCGCACGCGGGAGGAAAACCTGCGCTTGCGGGAAACCCTGGCGGAGGCTCAGGCGGTAGAATTGGTGGGCCAGAGCCCGCCCATGCAAAAGGTGCTGGAGAGCATCCGCACCGTGGCGCCCAATGACACTACCGTGCTCATCCACGGCGAGAGCGGCACGGGCAAGGAACTGGTGGCCCGCGCCATCCACAATTTAAGCCCCCGTCGCTTTATGCCCATGGTCACCATCCACTGCGGGGCGCTTACGGAAACGCTGCTGGAAAGCGAGCTCTTTGGGCACGAAAAAGGCGCCTTCACCGGCGCACAGTACCGCAAAAAGGGCAAGTTCGAAGTCGCCGAGGGAGGCACGGTTTTTCTCGACGAGATTGCCGACATCAGCCTGAAAACCCAAACCGACTTGCTGCGCGTCCTCCAGGAAAAGGAAATCACGCGCGTGGGCGGCAACCAGCCGATCAAAGTGGATTTCCGCGCCATCGCCGCTACTAACAAGGATTTGACGGCGCTCGTTAAAGAGGGGACCTTCCGCCCCGATCTTTACTACCGCCTGGACGTTTTCGGCATCACCCTGCCGCCGCTACGGGAGCGCAAAGAGGACATCCCGCTGCTCGTCGATCATTTCCTTCGCAAATATTCGCACGCCATGAACAAGCGCTTCACCAGCATCAGCCGCCCGGCCCTCGACATTCTGATGAATTACGCCTGGCCCGGCAACGTCCGCGAACTGGAGAACGCCATCGAACGCGCCATGGTGATCGGACGCGAGCCGGAAATCCAGGCCGCGGATTTCCCTCTCCAGATCACCACGCCGCCCGTGCCGGAAGGCAGTCAGGCGCTCGAGGAAGTAGAGCGCGGGCACATCCTGCGCGTGCTCGAAAGCAATGATTGGAATCAGACGCGCGCCGCCAAGGCGCTCGGAATTGATCGAGTAACGCTCTACAATAAGATTAAGAAATACGGATTCAAAAAGGTGAATTCGGCCGCGTAATGAGAATCATTTCCCTGATGCCGGTTGGACGAATGGACCGCTCCCTGCTGGAACCTCTCGCCGCAGGCCTGACCCAGCGGCTGCGCGTGGCTTGCTCCATTCAACCTGATAGTCTGGAGGCCGAATTCGCCTTCAATCCCCTGCGCCGGCAGTATCACTCCACCGAGATCCTCAAGAAGATTCTTTCGCGGCCCCCCAGCGTGAACTGGAAAGTGCTCGGGGTGACGGAAATGGACCTCTACATTCCCGTGCTCACCTTCGTGTTCGGGGAGGCGCAACTGTCGAACGGCGGGGCCGTGGTCTCCGCCCATCGCCTGCGCCAGGAGTTCTATGGCTTGCCCACCGACCCCGAACTCCTCCACGATCGCCTGCTGAAGGAATCCCTCCACGAACTGGGCCACACCTACGGCCTGCGTCATTGCCCGGATTACTTGTGCGTGATGAGCGCCTCCAACGGCGTCGAACGCATCGACCTGAAACAAGCCGAGTTTTGCCCCGCCTGCGCGCGACTGATGCCCACCGATGAACGCTGATCGACCGGCGATACAAACCTGCTAGCCTTTTGAGTCCAATGTTACAACCCATCGGGGCGGCTTGGTGACTACATCAGGATTGGCGTCGGGATCGTATTTGTCGGCCAAATCGCCGGTCTCGATGTCCCGCAATTCGTAGTGGGCTCCCATGCCCCCGTGCACAGTTTCCTGCTCGAAGGCCACCTGCTTCCCTCCTGCCCAAAAGCACCAGCGAGCGATCGGCAGGCCGCTGCCCGTATAGGTTCGGTGCTCCCTGTTCAGAAGAATCACCAATTTCAAGGCGATGGGATACGACGCGCAACAGTTGGGATACAACCCTAACCAGCCGACCGCGTGGCCGTCCGGGGAAATTTGCGCATCGGCGAAGCCGATTTGGTCCGGCTCTTTCTTGGGTACAATTTCGCGTTTGCGTTTGGTCGTGATATGTAGCTGGCCGCTGGGGTCAATTGCCGTTTCGACGTAGATGTCCGTCGCCGCGAATACCGGCTCCAGCCCCAAGAAGAGAATGATGGCGCACACACAAGCCTTTTGTGTGAGCGATGCCGGGTCAATCCTTGCTGAACGGTGGTTAACCATACTTCCCTCGCCCTAACCGTTTCCTCCTCAAACGCTCAGAACCGGAATCTGCACCGCGCATATGATTCCATAGCCATGGGTCCGCAGATTACCCGCATAAGGGTAGCACCCGTTAACCAGCAAATCCGCCTTGCTCTGCTTTGCCTTTTGGCTCAGCACCGTGGGCACGTCGCCGCTGCCGATGAATACCTCTGCCTTAACTCCCGTGTCTTGCAGGAGCTTTGCCATCTGCTCGCTGGCGTTGCCGACGAGCTCCTCCTTCCATTTTTCGTTGACGTAGCTGCCGCCGGGCCCCCAAAACTCCACACTGGCGGTGACGTTCGCGAGCGTAAGGCGAGCACTAAATTCAGCGGCCAGTTGGGAGGCCCAGGAAATAGTTATTTCAGCACGGGGGCCGAACTCGACCGCGCCCAGGACGTTACGAATCGTAAACTCCTGCACTGGCGCTCCTTCTATGTGCGCACCGGTCCAAACCGGGCACTCCGTCCCGTGCAACACTTTTGCTGTCACCGAGCCCAGCAGAAACTGGTTGAAGGTGAAGCTGTGTGACGACATCATGATCAGATCGGCATTTTCGTCCTGAGCCGTCTGCACAATGGCCAGGGCCACGTCGCCTTTCACTACCTTGCACTGAATATTAAGGCCCTTGAGAGCAGGTCCGAGAGACGGGTCCAGATTCTCGGCCTGTCTGATGATCGCCGCGAGTAAGTCCCAGCGAGACAGCTCCCCGCTGTCCTCCGGCACGCCAGCGGCATGGCTCTTCGCAGTCGCGACGTGCAGTATCACGATCTCAGAGTTGAAATGGTGCGATAAGGTCACAGCCTGACGAGCCACATCGAGTGAAGCAAGCGGGAAATCAACCGGCAAAAGAATTTTCTTGATATTCAGCATCGCCCCAAAACCCTTGAGTCATTCAGTCCCACACCCTCTCCCCTGTATGGAAATCCCGAGTTGGAAGTCTGACTCGCGCACATCGTATGCTTCTCCCCGCTTGGACACAAGTAATCTACCCGGAATTCACTTTTGGGGGTTCCGGCCTTTGAGAGTATACACCGGTTGTCTCCAATCGAATCCATTCGGAGCATTCTCATTAACAATGCGAGATACTTCGTCACCGGGGGGATCCTCAGAATGACAAGGTCTACGAGTTTCTCCGTAACATATGTAGCCCTGCATGTTGGCGTATCGTTCTGTATCCGCATCGTCATCCCTTTGCGAAAATCCGAGACCGCCTGATTCCGTTCTCCATCGCCCCCCATCGAACCTTGACCATAAATCATAGAAATTGCTCTGCTTTTGCCTAGATATTGATTTATTTAATTTGATTCTTGACAAACTTAATTTATTTACGTAATCTTCTTACGTAATTTGAGGACAATCATGGATATCTCAAAAACCATTTGCCCCGATTGCAAAAAACCTCTGAAAATTGCCCGCATGGCGTGCGCCACTTGTGGCATGTCAATGGAGGGCGAGTTTGAGGTTTCTCCGCTCGCCCGGCTTTCCTTGGAAGACCAAACCTTTGTCATCGCCTTCGTGCGCTCGCACGGATCGATCAAGAAAATGGAGAGCCTGTTTGGCATCAGCTATCCAACGGTGAAGAACCGCTTGAACGCCATCAGCGCCGCGCTTGACAAGACTTTTCAAGCGCCCAGTCCGAACCTCTACGTCCTCGAACAGCTTTCCAGGGGAGAGATCTCCGTCGAGGAAGCACTCGAGAAACTCTCATGATAACTGAAGGAGGAAATACCATGTCGCAAGAAACCAAAAAAGTTTTGGAAATGCTCGCCTCGGGTCAGATCACTGCCGATGATGCGGAAAAGCTTCTGGAGAGATTGAGTACGAACGGCCCCGGGCCCACCCCCGCCCCGCCCGCGGCTGCCGGAGATACTTCCGTGGCCGCACAAAAGCTTCGTTTTCTACGAGTGGTGGTGGACAGTCCCGATCGCGACGAAATGAACGTTCGTGTCCCACTGGCCATTTTGCGGACGGGAATCAAACTTCTGGCCTTGCTACCGCCCAAGGTCAGTGAAAAGCTCACCGAAAAAGGCATCGACCTCGCCGCCCTCCGGGATTTAAAGGGGGGAGAACTGGTTGACGAACTAAAGGACCTGCACATTGATGTGGACAGCAAGAACGGGGAAAAAGTTCGCATCTTCTGCGAATAACCTGGGCGGCACGGTAAATGAGTCGGTATTGGCCTGCCGCGTCACCAGAAGCATCTCCCGCGCGGTCAGGTCCTTTTGAACTTGAACACAATCTCGAGATGAATGTTGTCGTCGACGCTCATTACTCGCGCCAGCGAGGGTTTGGTGATGCCAAACGTCGCGAAGGTGAAGTCAGTCGTGGCCCGGCCGGCCGCCGTGGAATCGCGTCCGAAAGTGGCAATTCCCGCGAATGTGATTTCCTTGGTCACGCCGTGGATCGTCATATTGCCGGTAAGGTGAAATCCCGTTTGTCCCATCGTGGGAATCATCACCGGCAAGCCCTGTATGCGGGTGGGAACAAACACGGCGAGCGGGTACTGATCGGTCTCGAGCGTGCGATGTTGAATGAAGTGGTCGCGCATGTCCTGGTCGCTTTTGAGTGTCCGCAGGCCGACAGTCAGCTTGGAGGAGGGATCAATCGAGCCATCCGCCAGGATCACCAGCGTACCCGAAACAGCCGAAGTCGTGCCGACCGCGTCGTTGGGGAAATCAATGCCTGCGAGCTGTTCCCGCACGCGATACGACGCCATCGAGCCATCCATGATTTCCAGATGCGCGCCGGCGGTGGGGGGAGACGCCGGCGGACGGCCTTGCCCTCCCGGCGGTGGGCCCTGCGCCCAGATGCGGGGCACGCCGGCGGTCAGAAGCGTCCCGGCAATGGCCAGTCCCAGCAGAACTGGGAAAACCATTCCTTTTCCGAAAACCGTTCGGTTACGTTTCATGGAATCCACTCCTTCAGTGTGAATGTGCTTTTCTTGCCAAGGTCGAACTGCCGGCGCCATTCGGCGCGTCACAGTTCATTGGTTTCAGGTTTGGCCCCAAAGTCGCTAGCAAACCAATCCTAACACTATTTGTCGCTTGGCGGATCTGGAATTGGGGCCTGGTCGATTGACGACCAGGAAAAGCGAAAATCGTTAATTGACCATCGTCGATGCCTAAAGTGGGGTGGATTTTCGATAGCGCCGGGCCGGGGAATTGGTATATTGTCTTTTCGCAATGTGAAAACTGCTCGTAAGGGGGGAGAGTTTATGCCCTATCCAAAACCCAGTCGACGTTCCTGGGCGGAGCCCTGGAAGATCAAAATGGTCGAACCCATCCGCATGACCACACTTGCCGAGCGCGAGAGGTTTATTGCGAATGCGGGGTACAACACCTTTCTGCTGCGCTCCGAGGACGTTTACATCGACCTCTTGACCGATAGCGGCACCAATGCCATGAGCGACCGCCAGTGGGCGGGCATGATGCTGGGCGACGAGGCCTATGCCGGGAGCAAGAATTTTTACAATCTATGGGAGGCTGTAACTCAGTATTACGGCTATAAGTACCTTGTCCCCACACATCAGGGGCGTGGTGCGGAGCACATCCTCTCGCGGGTCATGATTCATCCCGGCGAAATCATTCCCGGCAACATGTACTTTACCACCACCCGCCTGCACCAGGAGCTGGCCGGGGGCACCTTCGTCGATGTGATTATTGATGAAGCGCACGACCCCGCCAATTCATACCCTTTCAAGGGCAACGTGGACCTCGCCAAGCTGCAACGCGTCATCCAAGATGCCGGTCCGCGCAAGATTCCTTATGTGTGTGTTGCGGGCACGGTGAATATGGCGGGCGGACAGCCTCAGTCCATGGAAAACATGCGCGCCGTCCGCGAACTCTGTGGGCGCTATGAAATTCCCGTGGTGCTTGACGCCACGCGCGCCGTGGAGAATTGTTATTTCATTCAGCAGCGCGAGCCGGGGTACCAATCCAGGAAAGTGGCCGAGATTTTAAAGGAGTACTGCTCGTATACCGACACGTGCACGATGAGCGCGAAAAAAGACGCACTGGTGAACATCGGAGGCTGGCTGGCCACCAACGACCAGGACCTTTTCGAAGAGGCGCGCAACCTGGTGGTGGTCTACGAGGGATTGCACACCTACGGCGGCCTGGCGGGGCGCGACATGGAGGCCATGGCGCGCGGCATCGTGGAAAGCGTCGAAGACGACCACATCCGTGCGCGCGTCGGCCAGGTGGAATATCTCGGCAATCACCTGCTCGACTGGGGGGTCCCCATCGTCAAGCCCATTGGCGGGCACGCGGTGTTCCTGGATGCCAAGGCATTCTACCCGCACATCCCACAGTCGCAATACCCGGCGCAAGCGCTCGCCTGTGATATTTACCTCGACTCAGGCGTGCGCACGATGGAGCGCGGCGCCGTCTCGGCCGGGCGCGATCCCAAAACCGGCGAAGAACACTTCCCAAAACTGGAACTGGTGCGCGTCACCATTCCCCGCCGTGTCTACACGCAAGCGCACATGGACGTGGTGGCGGAATCGGTTCTGGAAGTCTTCGAGCACCGCGAGCAGGCGCGCGGCCTGCGCATGACCTACGAGCCCAAATACCTGCGCTTCTTCCAGGCGCGGTTTGAACCTACGACGTAGAAATTACCCGAAGAAGAAGACAACTCACGCCAAGGCGCAAAGTCGCCAAGCAAACAAAGGAGTTCCCCCTTTGCGCTTCTTTGCGTCTTTGTCCGTCAGCTGACGGATGAGATTGTTCTCGTTCTCAAACCTTCCTAATCCCTGGGGCGTGACCGATCAAAGGTGTCGCTTGGAAGAGAGGCTGAGTCGGTATTAGAATTAAACCATGAGCAAATCCAACACAGGAGTAACACCGGATACGCGGACGCTTGATCGGCTCCTGGAAGAATTTCGCGAGCTCCACGACCGAGTTGGCTCGAATCTTGCGAAACTTGCCGAGGCCCCCCGGTTTTCCGACGCCTATCACGACACGCTCGCCGTCCTTTACTCGCAGCTCACGCTCGCCAGGTGCCTCGCGGAGGAATTGGAGACGGAAATGAACCGGCTCGACGACCAACTCCCTGAGGTTTGATGGGCAATTCATGTAAACTGCGCCGACAACGTTCCGACGCGCCGTTGCACTAGGCATGAACAATCTCTGTGGGTCAACGGGGAGCGGCTTGTTCTTCTCGCGATATTCTTCGGCAATCATATCAAAGACGTCGGTGAGCTCGGCAAGGGCCTCTTCACGGGAGGGCATCAAGGCGTAGCAACCGTACATGGCCGGAATCTCCGCAACCCACGAGCCGTCTTCCTGGGAATGCAGAATCGCCTTATAATCGTCAATCTTCACTGCGGCTCCTCGTTTCTCTTCCTATGTATAACATGTCCTCTCGCCGCTGCCATTTTACGATGTGGCCTCGCCGTCGTGCGCGAGGACTTTACGGCAGAGACGAATCAAGCGGGTGTGCGGTATGGTCTGGTTCGAGTTCAGCATTACCAATTCACCTTGGCGGAAGCTGCTGTAATACCAGCGCGCGAGCAGGCTGAGGTGTTCCCACGGGGGCAAGGGAGCCGGATTGGACTGGGTCGCCTCCCCGCCGAGCGATTCCATCAAGTCGTGGAGTTGGCGGTCGAGCGGAATGGGATTGGGTACGTTTTCATCGAGCGAGAGCGACGACGGGCCGTGAATCTCCCCGCCGAAGATGCGGAAAAAGACCACCGATTTCGCCTCGGCTCCCGGCAGGACCATTACGGCATGGAGGTCGCGGAGATTTCCCACGAGGTCGGAGCGCTGCCGCAGCACGTCGTTCAGTTTTTCGATTCGTTGGTGAATCTTGGCCGCCTGCTCGAATTCCAAGGATTCGGAAGCATGAGCTCGCTCCGCTTCAAGTGTGCGCTGAAGGGATTTGCCATGCGAGTCCAGGAATTCCACGACTCGTTGTACTTCACCCTGGTACTCAGCATCCGTGCAACCGGCAAAGCAAGGCGCCAAACACATGTGAAGCTGCGAGTAAATGCATCCGGGATGTGAGGGGTCCGGATTGAGCTCCTCCACACAGCGGCGGATTTTGAAAAAGTCCAGAAACTCACCGGCAAAGCGCTCCGCCACAGCCAGGGAGGGAAAAGGGCCATAATAAAGCGAGCGGTCTTTTGCCATTCGCCGCGTCGGATAGCAGCGCGGGAAGCGGTTCTGCATCTTCAATTTCAACAGCGCCGGAGGCCTCAGGCGCAGGCGCTCGCGGTACTGCCGTGGAAAATAGTGCCGGTTCAGCCGGTAAAGAAGCCACGTCCCTTCAAATGCCGAACCCACCGGCTCATATTCAACGCGCGCGGTCAGCTCGCGCAGATTCAGCATTTTGGAGATCGGCCGCCGGGGGGATAGCAACCGCGCAAGACGGCGGCGCAAATCCGCCGTGCGCCCCAGATAAGGCGCGGAAGGAACTCCTTCGCGCGGAGCTGGAAACAAGGCAAACACCGCGGGGCGGGAGGGAACGCCTTCCGGGAAGCCGTCCGCTTCATCGCCAGCTTCGAGCGGGGTGGTAAAGCGAAGATGCATACTCGGTCCGATATGAAGCAATTCTAGCGGTGGGAGAAAGGCCCGGTCAAGGATAGCCGCCAAAAGCTTTCGCCAAAATGGGCGGCAAACACATTCCTAGCCCCAAAAGCGGTGGACATCGTCGGAATGTTCTGGTACGCTGTGATTATGGCGTCGAAGGTTAGGGTTTTAACGCCTGTCCTAAGCGAAGTGCGCGCGCTCATCAACAAGTTGAACTTGCCCAATGCAAGGCAACCACACTCTAAGAGTGCGGCGGTGCTGAATGCAAATCCGATTTTGGGGCGTAAGAGGCTCCACAATCACTCCTGAACCTCGAAATTCCCGTTACGGCGGCAACACCTTTTGTATTGAAATCCGTCTGGCGGACGACACCCTGATCATCATGGACTGCGGAAGTGGGATGCGGGGGCTGGGCAAAAGCTTGCAGGACGAATTTGGCGAGCAGCCGATCCACGCTTCCCTTTATCTAACTCACTTTCATTGGGACCACATCCAAGGGATCCCCTTCTTCCTGCCTTTTTACCGGCGCGGCAACCGGTTCAGGTTTCACTCCGCATTGCGGCCGGGCGCGGGGCTGAAGGACACCCTTGAAGGTCAAATGGCCAATCCTTATTTTCCTGTGAACATGACGGCCATGGGGGCGCGGCGCGACTTCATCGACCTGGATACCCTTCCGGTCAGCGTGAAGGGAGCCACGGTGCGGTTTGCCCCGCTGAACCACCCCCAGGGATGCATAGGATATAGAGTCGAAGCCGATGGCGGGACGTTTGTCCTCGCCACTGACAACGAACCCGGGTCGCCGGTTCACGACGAAGCCCTGCGCGGTTTGGCCCAAGACGCTGACGTTTTGGTGTACGACGCCCAGTACACTCCCGAGCAATTAGCGGGGGAAAAGAAAGGTTGGGGCCACAGCTCCTGGCTGGAAGGGACACGCATTGCGCAGGAGTGCAACGTAAAAAGGCTGGTCCTTATCCATCACGACCCTGATAGTGATGATGCCTTTGTCGACGGGCTGGTGATGAGGGCGCAGCAGGAGTTTCCGAACACTTGGGGCGCGAACGAGGGTTTGGAGATTTCCCTTCCCGAGGGGGATGTCTTACACGCCATCCAGGTGAGCGGCAGAGAGCGCCGGGTTGATCGCCGGTATCACGTGGAGTTGCCGTTGCACGCCACGTGGCGCGATGTGGACGGAAAATCGTGTCAGACCGAAGGGATGGCGAAAGATATTTCCCGGACCGGCATTTATTTCGTCGTCCCCCAGGTGATTCGCGCCGACGAGCCGGTGCAGTTGGAAGTGGTGCTCCCCAACGAGATCACCCAACGCGGCGAACTGCGGATAAACCTATTGGCCCGGCCCCTGCGGCAGGATAAGGTGCTTAATGCTCCGCGCCATTCGGCGCCGGGCGTTGCCGTGGCCGCGACCCTCGACCACTCCGGCGGAGAGCCACCCATTCCCCCGACTTCATCTCGGAGTTAGCGCCGCTCCGATTAAAGGATTGTTTACGAGGAGCGCGGAAAGAAAGGGGCCAGTTTGTCGTAAGTGGCAAAAAGGTCTTCCGGCTGGACGCGCGTTTCCCCCACCACCGTCATGAAGTTCGAATCCCCTGTCCAACGGGGCAGCAGGTGAAGATGCAAATGATCCGCCACGCCCGCCCCGGCACATCTTCCTAAATTTATTCCAAGGTTATATCCTTCGGGATTATAGCATTCCTTCAACGCCGTCTGGAGCCGTTGCGCCAGCCCCATCATCTCCACCAAGGTATCCGGTGTGACCTGATCGAGGTTAGCGACATGGGCGTTCGGGGTAACCAGCACGTGGCCGGTGGTGTAAGGAAAGAGATTGAGCAGGATGAAGTTGTTCCGCCCGCGATACAGCACCAACTGTTCGCGGTCGTGCGCGGGGTCCATCGCCAGCTTCTGACAGAACGGGCAACCTTCACCCTTCCCTGCCTGGCTGACGTATCGATATCTCCAGGGACTCCACAAGTAATCCATAATTTCCGAAAGCCCCGAGAGGGGGGACACGAACTTCTATGGAGTCGCCGGGTTCGGGGCCGCTGGCGGGAGAGGAGGCGGAGCCGCTGAGCTCTCCGTCGACGGGTGTGTATTCACCAGGTCTTTCAATTCCTTACTGGGTTTGAAATAGGGAATTTTCTTCGCCGGCACGTCCACGCGCGCGCCGGTCTTGGGATTCCGCCCGATGCGGGGTTTGCGTTGGCGCGTGCGGAAACTTCCAAAGCCGCGGATCTCAATCTTGTCCCCCGCCTTGAGCGATTTAACAATACTGTCAAAAATGGTCTCGACAATGATCTCGGAGTCTTTGCGGCTCATTTCCACGACCCGCGAAACATCCTCGATCAATTCTGCTTTCGTCATAGTAATCTCCTGCTGCGAGGATTCCAGGTATTTTGCGCTGCTGCTCCTGATTATAGAACCGTTGCCGGGTTCTCGCAGTATCCTTTGCGGGCAACACGCAGCCTCGCCCCGCCGTCTGCTTGCAAATCCTCCCCTTGGTCCGCTGCCTTACCCATCAGCCGCCTTGGTTAACTCGTAGGGGGTGATGCCGGCGGAAGACAACGCTTCCGCCATCGTCGACAATCGTTCGGGTTCCTTCGCTTTGGGAACCGCCGCTTTGGGAACCGCCGGCTCAGGAGGCGGAGGAGGCGCCGCTTCTTTCATGCTCAAGCCTATCTTCCGGTCTCCGGGATTCAAGCGGATGATTCGAAATTCGTGCTCGCTCCCTACCTCCAGTTTAGCATTCCCGCTGCCGCCTTGCGCGTTTTCTAATTCCGAGACGTGGCACAGGCCTTCAATCCCATCCTGGAGCTCGACGAAAACGCCAAAAGAAACTTGCCGGGAAACTTTGCCGTGGACCATCTCACCCACGCGTATCTTGGCAAAGAAACTCTGCCAAGGATCCTCTTCCAGTTGTTTCAACCCCAGAGCCAGCCGCCGATTCCCGGCGTCCAAGGCCAAGACGACCGCATCAACTTTTTGCCCTTTCTTCAAAATTTCCGAAGGGTGCTTGATATTGCGGTTCCAGGATATGTTGGTCAGATGAATTAAACCATCCACCCCATCTTCGATTTCCACAAAGGCGCCGAAATCGGTCAAGTTCCGCACTCGCCCCTGCACGACGGCGCCCACGGCATACTTCTCGCTCACCGTGGTCCACGGATCCGGCAAGCTCGCCTTCAAACTCAGGGAGATCCGCCGCTTGAGCATATCAACTTCCAGAACCCCCACGTCAACGCGGTCGCCTATGTTGAGAATCTTGGAGGGATGGCGGAGGCGCTTGCTCCAGCTCATTTCCGAGATGTGGATGAGCCCCTCCACTCCGGGCTCCAGCTCCACAAAAGCTCCGTAATCCGTCAGGCTCACGACACGGCCAGCGACGCGGTCCCCAGCATGATAAGTGCGGGGCACCATCTCCCAAGGGTCGGGAGTAAGCTGCTTCAGGCCAAGCGAAACGCGCCCCTTTTCTATGTCGTGCTTCAGGACTTTAACGCGGATTTCCTGGCCCACCTGCACGACTTCCGAGGGGTGGCCAACGCGTCCCCAGGCAAGATCCGTAATATGTAAGAGCCCGTCCATCCCCCCCAAGTCCACGAATACGCCATAATCAGCCAGATTCTTGACCTTCCCCACCATCTCGGCGCCCTCAACCAGGCGCTGCGCCAGCTCGCTCTTGCGGCGATTGAGTTCCTCTTCCAAGGCCAACTTCCGGCTGATCACCACGTTGTTGCGCTTGCGGTTGATCTTGATGATTTTGCAGGTGATCTCCTGGCCCTTCAACGCATCAATGTTGCGGTGCGCCCGGACATCGGCGTGAGATGCCGGGAGAAAAGCTGGCACTCCCACATCCACGGTCAAGCCACCCTTGATGCGGTCAATCACCCGCCCGGTGACCGAGGTTTGCTCCTGGAAAGCCCGCTCGATATCTTCCCAGACCTTGCGGCGCACCGCTTTCTGATGCGAGATCTCAACCCGCCCCGTCACTTCGTCATACTGCTCAATCCAAATAGGCACCGTGTCGCCCGGAGCGACACTGACTTGACCTTCATTGTTCAGGAATTCAGTGAAAGGGGTGGTAGCTTCCGTCTTCAAACCAAGGTCAATGACGACCTCTCCGTCCGCTACCTTGAGAACCTTTCCCTGCACAACCTCTCCCGGTACTAGGGGAGCCGCCGAAAGGCTTTCCATGCCGGCAAGCAGGTTCGACATGTCAATGCTTTCGGGGGCGCCTGATGTGAGCGTGCTCACTTCCACGGGTTGTGCGAGATCAGTTCCAGCCTCCTGTGAGCTGCGATTATCCTCAAAGGACATCCACGTGCCTCCCTCCTAGTACCCGACGCAGACTAACAGGAAAGACTAATTCTACCCCCGCATCCAAACCGAAGTCAATCGAACCTGCGGGCAGGATTGTGGCGTCATTGGCGAGACACGGGCGCTCCCAGGTGGAGCTATTCCCGCGGGCAGGGTCCTTGTTCGGCAGAGCCCGCGCATATTTCAGAATTCAATGCGCGCCTGAAAAGCAATCATGCGAGGTGAATTGTCACCACCCAAACCAACCCCCAGTAGGCCGGTGGGCGGAGAGGTGGTGTAGGCGAGGGCCCCGAAACCCGTTTGGGTGCCTGGGTTTCCTGGAATGCCGGCCAAAACGATGCTGGGGAGTCCAAAATTCGGATGGTTGAAGACGTTGAAAAACTGCCCTTCCAGCCGCAGCTTTACGTGCTCGGCGAGAGGAAACGACTTGGTAAGGTAGAGATCACTCCAGAGAAATTCAGGGCCGCGCAATGCGTTACGGCCCAAAGTTCCAAATTGGCAGGTCGTAGGACTGTCGCCCCCCGCGCAAGCACCGGTGCTGGGGTCGACGGCTGAGACAAAGGCTTGCGGATTGAGCCACTGGAGCGTGCCGGGCTGCGTCACACCCGCAATGGCACTCTTCTCATACAAGGGCACACCGGGGACAACACTGGCGAATTGCGGTCCGCTGCCCTGCACAATGCCGTTTCCTTCGTAGGAATAAGGGGTGCTTTCCACGGAAAAAGGTATTCCGCTATGCCAAAACGCCGTGCCCGATACCTGCCAGCCGTTCAGAGCGTAACCGAGGCGGCGGCTTCGCACCTTTATCGGCAATTCATAGACGTACTGGGCGGTGAGGTTGTGGCGGATGTCGTAGTCGCAGGGGCCTTCGTCCCGACCCAGCTCGCCGGGCAACGGGGAAAGAATCCCACCTGAGGAAAACTGAAGGAAACCCCCATTGGAGACTTCATCCCGGCAACGGCTGAGGGTGTAGTTTAGTTCTCCTTTGACACCGCGCCCCAGGCGCCGCTCCGCGGTCAATTGCAATCCGTGATAGTGGCTGTTCGCGCCGGTGGAAAGCTGCGTCACAGCCCCAAACCTGGGGTCGGTAGGCTGCATGTAAGGAAAAGGAGCAAAGCAGCCTGGGCAGACTGTTTGGTAACCATTTTCCTGGGTGAGATACGGCTGGTTCAAGGCGCGAGTGCCGACATATTGAACGTGTAAACTGGACGTGCTCCCGAACTGGTGCTCGATCCCGAGACTCCACTCTTGGAAGTAGGGCGCGCGCAACTCGCCCCCCGGCGCCGCCGTCAATGCCACGGGCGGAAGGCACGCCCCCGGGTTGGCTTGCGAAGACGCACAGGAAAGCTCCCCACTCGAGAATCCTGAACTGAATGCCTGATGGGCGGCCACCGTCGCATCGATGGCGCTGCCCGGCATTCCCGGGGCAATTCCCAAGCCGCCTGCGGTTCCGAGCAAACCGCCCTGGAACGTCTGCACGTACGGCGGGTTCATGCCCAGAGTGTCGGCCACGCTTCCCGGCAGGATATCGCTGAAGATCCCGAAGCCGGCGCGAAGCACGGTGTGGGATGTAAGCTGCCACGCGATGGCCGTCCGCGGCTGGAGGATGGCCAGAGGAGTGGAAGCAAACAGGTTGCCGAGGTGCGTTTGAATCGCCGCGTTCAGCGGCTGATTGAGGTCATGCGAAATCGAAGTGAATGATCCGCTCAGGCGTGCAACCTCCTGGTGGGGATCGACAGGATTGGAATTGAACGTGTTGCGAATGCCGAACGTCCAGGTCAGGCGGGAAGTAACCTTCCAAGTGTCCTGGGCATAGAGGTCCAGATTGAGGAAGTTGAATGGCTCATTTGCCGCCTGGGGGAAGGTCTTGCTTGCGGTGGACGCCACCCCGTAAATGAATTGCGGCAAGGTCGTATAGGTCACCGTAGGAACCGTACCCTCGCCGAAGTCATAGTCATTCAGGCGAAAAATGCGGGTGTTGGTGCCAAACCGGAATTCATGGTCCCCACGGCTCCAGGCCAGGTTGTCATTAATAAAGAAGCGTGTGGCGCGCCTGCCTTGCAACCACGTATTGTCAAGGCCTCCGAGCGTCGTGAAAGGCGCATTGGCTCCTTGGCCCTGTAAGACAATCGGCAAGGCGGAGAGCGTCTTCTGCAAGTCGGCAGGGGCAAACAAACTCGCGTACCAGGAAAAAGCGGGATTGAAATAGTTCACAAGATTTTGCGAAAAGACGTGCGTGTGCCCGGCCGCAAAGGAATACAACGGTTGGGGCGAGATCGCGTCAAACAACGGGTTAATGGGGTCGGTGTAGGCTGCTTGCACACCGGTATCCGACTGAAACCGGAACCAGAGCATATTCTTTTCGCTGAGATTGTAGTCAACACGCGCCGTCTGCACCTGCTCGTGATCATCACTGGAATGCGAAATACTCTGCCGGTTGGCGCAACCATTTCCGTTCGAGGGAATACCCAATGCCGCGCTGCCATCGGAATTAAAGGGACACCCAAAAATGGCAAGCGGCGTTCCGCCGGTGTTTCCATAGAGCGAAAACATCTTTTGATAAAAGGGAACCAATTGCGGAGCCGCCGGGTAAATTGATCCGGTTATGGAGTCCGTTCCACCCAGCGGCAGTTGTTGCAAAACGTATTGCTGGAAGGCCTGAGTGGGGACCGTCACCGGCGTGACAATGGGCAAGGCAATCCGCATCCATTCGGTATCGAAGAAGAAAAAAAGCCTGTCGCGCACGACGGGGCCGCCCAAACTACCGCCAAAGTGATTCACCGTCGATCGAGGCTTGTGACTTCCCGCCGTGGCGTTGGTGAAAAAGTCCGCCGAATTCAGCAGCGACCCGTTCCAGATTTCGTAAAGGTTCCCGTGAAATCGGTTCGTGCCGGACTTCGTCACATAGTTGACCTGCGACGCCCCGTATCGCCCCTGATCTACGGAGTAGGAAAGAGTGTTGACGGTGACTTCAGAAATGGAATTGAGCCCGAGAACGAGGTTTGTCGACAACCCGCTGTTGAGGTTGGTAAGCGGGTCATTCGACTCGAGCCCATCGACGATATAGCCGTTGGACAGTGCGGGCAGTCCATTGAATTCCACGTTGCCGTACCCGTTTGTTCCTCCCACGAAATCATTGCTGCTCCCGGCGGTGTTAATCAGGGCGCCGGTGGCAAATTGCAGCGGATAGGTCAAATCGCCACCCGGGTTCGGAAGGTCTTCGAGCGCGGGGGCATTCAGCGTGGCTGACGTGTTGGCGTTCTCCGGGTTAATCAGGGGAGCGACCCCGCTCACTTCAATGCTCTGCTGTAGGGAAGCTATTTTCAGGACAAAGTTTACCGTTTGCTTTTGCCCCAGGCCTGCGACCACGTGGTCATTCCGTTGCGGTTCAAAACCCTCCGCTTCCAGTCTGACGGAGTAAGTGCCCGGAGGCAATTGCGGAAAATTGAAGCGGCCTTCGTTGTCTGTCCGCGCGCGACGTTCGAGACCGGTCTCGGCATTCACGATCGTCACGAGGGCCCCCGCCACAACGGCGTGTGTTGCATCGGTCACTTGCCCAACAATGGCGCTGGTGGTTTCACCCTGCGCCAGCACTCTGGAGGGGGAAAATACGTTCACGCTGGCCATCAAAAGGACAAGAACCACGGAGCGTTCTATTCTCCTGCTCCGACCCATCCCCGCAGGCGCGAGCGAGCCTTTACGTTGATCAAGCATTTCGTGTTTCCCTATCATAGCTAGCCTTTTTTGATTAACTATAGTTAACTATAAGTGGTTGCCCATAGTCAAGCCCTATTTGCCCTATCGTTTTAACCCGCCCATCTGCTAGGATTGTGGCTGATATGAAACTCACGGTATCAAAAGAGGACTACTTGAAGGCCATTTCCGAGGCGGAGACCGAAGAGGGTGCGGTAATCGCCGCCACCCTTGCCCGCTGGCTCCACGTCAGCGCCCCCGCGGTCGTTTGGGCGTTACGGCGGCTGCGCCGCGACAAGCTGGCGACGGTCAACCGCAAGGGCCGGATCTCATTGACCACGGCGGGCCGCGGCATCGCCGACAAGTTGCGCATCCGCCACCACCTCGTCGAGCGGATGCTCCACGAACTGCTGGGAATCGAGTGGTACAAAGTCCACGATGAGGCAGAGCGGCTGGAGCACGCCATCTCCGAGGATGTAGAACAAAGATTGATCGCTATGCTCGGCGCGAGCAGCCGCTGCCCTCATGGCAACCGGCTCAATAAGAACGCACCGGAGTTGCGGAAATTGGGCTTGCAGCTCCTCTGGGAAGCCCCGCCCGGCGCGCGAGTAAAGATTGATAGCATGCACGAACGGGATCGGAAATTGCTGGAATACTTCGACGCGCTGGGCATCCGGCCCGGTATTCACGCAAAAGTCCTCGAGCGAAACTATGACGGAACGCTTAGCCTCCGCCTGGGTAAGAAACCCACCATCCTGGGTGAGGCCGCGGCACGGAGGGTTTGGGTGTCCGTCGAGAGAGAAGGCAGTAGGCAGTAGGCAGTAGGCAGTAGGCAGTAGGCAGTAGGCAGTTGGCAGTTGGCAGTTGGCAGTTGGCAGTTGGCAGTTGGCAGTTGGCAGTTGGCAGAACGCCCGAGCCCGGGCATTTGTCCTGGGCGCGGAATCCCCCCGCAGGCGTCATCACGCGCACCTCATGGGGCCCAATCTCATTCCGGGCGGAATCTGTAGCCCGCTTGTTTGACGGCCTTGCGATAATCGTCGGAATTCATTTCCACCAGCTTGCACATTTCGTAGAGCCGTGACCGTAGCGTGACCCCCAACTGGTTCAGGGTGTAATCCACATCGGGGAGGATTTCACCCGCAGGCGTTTTAACATCGCGTCGGCCGGAGGCATCGCCGAAAGGTAGAGTGGTGGTAATAAGGGTCACTTTCTTGTAGTTGTAGCGGGAATTGATGATGTGTTGCAGCGTCTCCTTCACCCAGCCGCTGGGGCTGGAAGCGGCCAACTCATCGAGCAAAAGGACCTCCGCGTCCAGGACCGGCTGAAGGACACTCATCTCCGTGCTTTGAGTTCCGGGATTGTAACTGTCGCGGATGGTTTTCAGCAATTCGTGAAAATCGTAGAAGAGGCATTCCACTCCTTTGCGGAGCATTAGTTCACGAAGCACCGCGACCGCCAGATGCGTCTTCCCCACCCCCGTCGGCCCCACAAAAAGAAGGCCAAAATCTGTGGGGTACTCCTCCACGAACTTTCCGGCGGTGAATTTTGCCCGCTCTAAGCTGGGGTTCTCTTGGCCTGTGCTGAGTATCTTCCGGACGTCATAATTCGACAATTCGCAGTGCTCGTAACGAGGGGGGATGCGCGCTTGCTTGAGCAGCAGGGTCGAGCGCTCAAGACTCTGGCAATCGCACGGCGCGACGCGCCGGACGCCATTCACCTCGATCGGTTTCCATCCCGTTCCATCACACTGGGGGCAGTCTTTTTGGGGCATGGCACAAAAAGGGTAAAGGATAAATACGACGAATTCTCGGTCACCTTTTATCCTTTACCCTTTATCCTTTACCCTTTACTCTTTACCCTTTAACCTTTCCGCGTTCGAATCATATGCAGCGGGGAAATGCGCACAAGGGCATTTTGCATCTTATCGCGATCGGTTTCCGAACGCTCGAGAAATTCCTTCTGCACATAGTCGACGAATTCCTGCATTTCTTCCTGCATCTGGCGCATGCGCCGGCGCATATTCAGGATGATTTCGATCCCTGCCAGATTTACACCCAAGTCGCGAGTGAGGTTCAGGATGGTTTCGAGCTGCTCCAAATCGTCTTGCGTGTAAAGGCGCGTATTGCCCATCGAGCGAGACGGGATCAGCAGGCCCTCGCGCTCATACATGCGCAGGGTCTGGGGATGGATGTTGTACATCTCGGCCACCGCCGAGATCATGTAGCCAGCCTTACCGCGAGTTTTCCTGCCGCGTTTTGCCATGACAAATCGAAACTGGAAACTAGAAACTAGAAACTCGAAATTCGTGGCAATTGTCTAGTTTCCAGTTTCTAGTTTCCAGTTTCCTTTCTTCTCCCAGCCTACGGTTTGCTGCCCGCGGCCCTCAAATCCTTCCTGGGGTCGTCGGGGTTCAAGCGCGCCAGTTCGCGGAGGATTTCCTTGGTGCGCTCGTCGGCGACGCGCGGCACCATCACCTGCACTTCCACAAATTCGTCGCCCCGAAGCCCCGACTCCCGCAGCGACGGCGCGCCCTTGCCGCGCAGGCGCAGTTTCTGGCCGCTTTGTGTGCCAGGGGGAATCTTGATGGTGCTCAAGCCGTCGATGGTGGGAACCTCGACCTTGGCGCCCAATGCCGCCTCCGTGATGGTTACGGGCAACTTGACGTAAAAATTATCGCCTTTGCGCTCAAACACCGGATGTGGCTGTACTTCCGTGACAATATAAAGATCGCCCGGCGGGCCTCCCAGAATTCCCGCATTACCTTTTCCAGGAACGCGCACGCGCGACCCGGTGTCAACCCCGGGAGGAATCCTCACAGTCAAGGTTTCCTGCGTTTGAATTGAGCCTGTGCCGTGGCATTTGGGGCAGGGCCGGCGTTGCTTGCCACTCCCCCCGCATTGAGGGCAAGTTATCTCAAAGCGCATCGCACCGGCCTGCTTAACCGTCTTTCCCGAGCCCCCGCAATTTCCGCAGGGAACCACCGGACCGGGGATTGTGCTGGTTCCATGGCAATTGCTGCAAGCATCCTCACGCGCCACGGTAACTCGCACCTGCGCTCCCCGGATAGCATCCCAAAATCCTAAATGCATTCGGGATTCAATGTCGGAACCTTTTTCCGGCTCCTCGCTGGCCGCCTCGCGCTCGCCGCGCGAGAAAATCTGGGAGAAGATATCGCGGAAGCCGCCAGCAAACCCGCCGGTCCGCCTTCCGGCTTCGGCGCCAGATTCATCCATGTTGGAAAAGTCGAAGCCTGAAAAGTCCACGCCCGGCGGGGGCGAATAGGCGGGGCCGGCCGGACCGGGACCGTAACCGCCGGGGGGAAGGTTGTCAGAATAGAATCCGTACTGATCGTAAATTTTGCGCTTTTTCTCGTCGCTCAGGATTTCGTAGGCTTCCGAGATTTGCTTGAATTTCTCTTCGGCAGACTTGTTTCCAGGATTGACGTCCGGATGGTGCTTGCGCGCCAGATGGCGGTAGGCCTTGCGAATTTCCTGCGGCTTAGCGTCACGGCTGACGCCGAGTACGGCGTAATAGTCTTTTTGTGTGCCAGTAGGCATGGGGGAAAAGGATGTCCGTGGTTCGTTGCCCGTTATCCGTTGTCCGTCGCTAACCTTGCCAATCCACAGAGCAAAAGCGTGACGCGCGCGCGGCCCTCCAACAACTGACAACTGACTACGGACAAAGGACTACGGACAACTGACACCTTCCTTTCAGTTCTTGCTCATCTCCAAAATCGGACCGAGGTGATCGGGACAGCGCGAGGCGATCCAAGCCTCTAAGTGCTTGCGGAGTTCTCTTCCCGCCACCAGATCCATTTCCTCAGCTTCAATTTCCATGAAATGCCGCCAATTGCAAACCGGGCATTGGACGGGCACTTGTGCGCGATGCTCCATAGGATAGTCCAAAGTCTAGAGTCGAAAGTTGAAAGCCGCAGCAGTTGGGGCGCCCGATGAACGGGCGCCCATCACTTTGAACTTTCAACTTTTGACTTTCAACTCTCTGCACTCAGTTCTTCTTCTTATCGTCGTCCACAACCTCCGCGTCGATCACTTCTCCTTCACCTTTGGCCTTGCCTTGCGCGCCGCTGTCGGCGGGACCCTGACGTGGCCCCGCCGCACCAGTGTCCGCAGACGTCCTTGTGGAAGCAGCTTGCTTGTACATGGCTTCCGCGAGCTTGTGGGAAGCCGTGGTCAGCTTCTCGACGGCCGCGCTGATCTTGCTCGCGTCGCCTTCCTGGATGGATTTCTTCGCCTCTTCCAGCGCCGCTTCGATCAACTTGGCATCGCCCTCGGAGATTTTCTCGCGATTCTCCTTCAGCAGCTTCTCGACGGAGTACACCATCGAATCGGCCTTGTTCTTGACCTCCACTTCCTCTTTGTGCCGTCTGTCTTCCTCGGCGTAGAGTTCACCTTCCTTGGTCATGCGCTCCACCTCTTCCTTGTTGAGGCCACTGGAGGAGGTGATGGTAATCTTCTGCTCCTTGCCCGTCCCCAAGTCCTTGGCGGAGACGTTCAGGATGCCGTTCGCGTCAATGTCGAACGTCACCTCAATCTGCGGTATCCCGCGCGGAGCGGGAGGAATGCCCACCAGATGGAATTTGCCCAGTGTGCGGTTGCCATTCGCCATCGGCCGCTCGCCTTGCAGGACGTGGATTTCCACCGAGGTCTGGTTGTCCGCCGCCGTGGAAAAAGTCTCGGTCTTACGGGTGGGAATCGTCGTGTTGCGCTGGATCAGGGCGGTCATGACTCCTCCCAATGTTTCCACACCCAGTGTCAGAGGGGTCACGTCGAGGAGCAGCAAGTCCTTAACCTCGCCGCCCAGAACGCCCGCCTGCACGGCGGCGCCCACTGCCACCACTTCGTCCGGATTGACGCCCTTGTGGGGTTCCTTGCCCTGGAAGAGTTCCTTGACGATCTGCTGTACCCTGGGGATGCGGATAGAGCCGCCCACCAACACCACTTCATCAATTTTGTCGGGAGTCAGACCGGCATCCTTCAAGGCTTGCTTCACCGGGCCCACCGAGCGCTGGAAAATATCCTCGCACATCTGCTCGAAGCGTCCCCGCGTCAACTTCATGGCCAAGTGCTTCGGGCCGGAAGCGTCGGCGGTAATGAAGGGCAGGTTGATCTCCGTTTCGAGTACAGTGGAGAGTTCCATCTTGGCCTTCTCTGCTGCTTCCCTCAAGCGTTGCAGGGCCATGCGGTCCTTCGAGAGGTCGATGCCCTGGTCCTTCTGAAACTCCGCGACGATCCAGTCCATCACGCGCTTGTCGATGTCGTCGCCGCCCAAGTGCGTGTCGCCGTTGGTTGACTTCACCTCCACCACGCCTTCGCCCACTTCCAGGATGGAAATGTCGAAGGTACCGCCGCCAAAGTCATAGACAGCAATAGTTTCATCCTTCTTTTTGTCGAGCCCGTAAGCCAGCGCTGCCGCGGTGGGCTCATTCACAATGCGCAAAACCTCGAGGCCCGCGATTTTACCTGCATCTTTTGTGGCCTGACGCTGCGCGTCATTGAAGTAAGCGGGCACGGTAATGACCGCCTGGGTTACCTTTTCGCCCAGATGCTGCTCAGCCGCGTCTCTCATCTTCTGCAAAATCATGGCGGAGATTTCCGGGGGCGAGTACTCTTTGCCCAGCGCTACCACGCGCACGTCGCCATTGGGGCCCGAGACCACCTTATAAGATACCGTCTTGATTTCGTTCTGAACTTCATTGAAGCGACGTCCCATAAACCGCTTGATGGAATATATAGTGTTCTCGGGATTGGTGATCGCCTGCCGCTTCGCCACTTGGCCAACCAACCTCTCTCCCGACTTCGCAAAACCCACCACCGACGGGGTCGTGCGTCCACCCTCGGGGTTCGTGATCACGGTCGGCTCGCCGCCTTCCATGACCGCTACAACCGAATTCGTCGTGCCAAGGTCGATTCCTATAATCTTGCCCATAATACTAACTCCCTTCTCAATCGACGGATGACTGCCCGTCTGATTTAAGCCTCTTGCTATAAGCTAATAGATGCTTGAGGCACCCCATTAGTCGCTGATTAGAATAAATATTGAGCGTGTCATTGTCAAGATAAATTTTTAGAAATTATAAATTGCGTGTTTTGAATAAGATGCATTGATGATGTTAGAGACGATTCAGTTCCCCGCTGCTAAATTTGCGGCTTTCAGTCGTCCGTCTTAGGGCAGATACCTTTTCTTCTTTTCTTAATTCCCTTTCCTTGCAGCTTGAGGAGTTGGCCCCATCATTAGGTCCACAAACGCCTTGTCGAGTTTCTCGGTGTTCACCTCCATTTGCAGTTGCACAAGTTGCTCACCAAGCCCCGGATTATCGCCGGGCAGCCAAGTTACCGTATTCCCGTACTCAGCTCCGTGATCGATATCGACGTCCATGAACAACTGCCGCTCACGGGTAATGAGGCTGGGGTCAAGCCACGCCGCAGCCGCCAACTCATCCCACATGTAGCCTTCCGGCGCAAACCTGGCTAGGTACTTAGCCAAAGGCGTGGGAGCCTGACCGATCTGGCCAATCATCTCCTTGGTCAGGCGGGTTTTTACCGAAATGTCGACCGTGGTGCAGGTCACCTTTGGCCAAGGAGCCCTCAAGACGATGTGCGCAGCTTCCGGATCCCACCGTAAGTTGAATTCGCGGCGGGGCGTGGCGGAAAACTCGGGATCGTCCACGGAAGTGCTGAGGCTCCCTCCCATGAAGACCAACTCGTGGGTCAGGGTTGAAAATTGCGGATCCAACACGCAGGCCAGTGCCAAGTTGGTCAAGGGGCCGCCGGCATAAATTGTGACTTGGTGGGGGTACGCGTGGACCAGGCGTATCATGAAGTGGGCTGCGTCTTCCGCCGCGGGCTTGGTGGTGGGATTTCCCTCAGGCAGTTCGGGCACGAAGAAGGGGTCAGGGGGCTTTCCCTTATTCCATGCGCCCTGGTAGTGGATTTTGCCGAAAAGCTTCTCCCAGCGCGCCGTCTCCTCCTGGCTGTTGATCAAGGGGAACACAGCGCCCGGTACCACGGGGATATCCGTGCGGCCGATGATTTCAAGCAGCCGCAAGGTGTGCGCGACCTCTTCATCCCTCCACTGGTCGCCGCTTACCACGGTGATCCCTAAAGGGTCGACTTGGGCGGATTGCACCAAGACCAAGACCGCCTGAAGATCGCTTCCCGCCGGACCGGCACAATCTTCATCGATAATAATCTTGCGTCGCTCCTGGGCGCGAATTCCCAGGGGGAAAATGGCGCCGGCGAGGACGAAAAGCATCAGAGTTCCAAGATTGCGTTTAGACATGCTCGACCTATCCGACCCAGACGGCCCCTAGATGAGACTAGGGCGGCCCCACCCAAATGAACCCTATCCTCACCCCGCGTGTTCCGCTCTTGGCCTATCATCAAGTGGCATGAGCTTGCCATTGAAAGGGCGGAAAAAGCAAGCGTGCCCACGGCGGCGACCGCCCCTGGTTCCTGGCGAATACCACATGGTGCCGCGCCCGAGCGCCAGACGACAATCCGGAATCCCTATGACAGGATTGGCAGGTGCAAAGGCGCACCATTTCAGTTTATTCTGAATGTTAGGGAGGGAACCATGCCGCGAAAGACCCACAAGCCTGAATACACACGCGAACACGCCCGCGGAGGTGTTCACGCCGAACTACCCGCCATCGAAACCTGGGAGAACCAGTACCACGGTTACGAGATCACCATCACCATCCCCGAATACACGTGCATCTGCCCACGCACGGGGCTACCGGATTTTGGAACCATCACAATTCATTATTTTCCCGACAAGCTCTGCCTGGAATTGAAGTCGCTGAAGTCCTACATCCTGGGTTTCCGCAACCTGGGAATCTTCAATGAAAATGCCGTAAACCGCATCCTGGATGACGTGGTGCGCGCCTGCAAGCCGAAGTGGGCCGTGGTGAAAGGGGAGTTCTCAGCGCGCGGCGGCATGCGCACCTTGGTGGAAGCCCGTTATCCGCGCAAAAGGGAGCGCACTCCCGCATAGCGACCGTCGCAACACAGCGCTCAGATGCTTCCCGTCGGTCTTCTTCGCGGGTATTAAGAATGCGTGGCAGCCGGGCCTTAATCGGGAATTTCGTAGGGAAAAGCACGGCGAAGGTTTTCCGGGCGCTTGTCGGGATGGAAGCCTGAAGTCAGGAAGTCAAGCCATGCGGCGATTTCCTGGTCCTTGACGGAGGCCGCGCGCAAATCCAGTCCGCCGTAACTGTAGCGGTCGCGGCTGTAAGGAACCAGGCTCTTCTTGAAGAAAAAGACCAGCGTGTGGCCGGGCTTGGGCGAGAAGATTTTCATCCGGGCGCGATTGGGAAGGCCGTTGGGCAGCGGCGCCCGCGCCACAACTTCCAGGCCCGCGCCGCTCGTTTCAATTTCGAAAGGGTGGGCGGCAGCTTCCGCAGCCGCGGCCACCGAGCCAGAAATGGTATGGGCCTCGACCTCCGCAAGGAGCTTCGCGGTGACTGCGGGTTGGTTATGATTTTGAATCATGCCGGCGCTGCCCCGCCGTCCGCCGTTAGAACTTCTGAAGCAGTGATCTTTTTCGGCCGCATCTTCCATGCAAAGTACGGGCGGGCCAGCCAGCGCGCCAGGGCCATTTCGGCGTGGTAAACAGATGATGCCAATTTGTGAGGCGCCAGATACCGCGTGTCGCCCGGCTGGACGATCAGGCTGACCTCGATGTTGGGCGTCACATCGATGGGAATATGGTTGCGGCGGCAGGCTTCGTACAGGTGGCGAAAGACCACCAGCATGTTTTCGTAACGCGGTGACGGCCACTGTTCCATGTCGGAGCCAATGGTGGGACGGAAAATGCAAACGGTGGGAAAGGCCCCGATGCCGGTGATGTAGTCGATGGCGCGCAGCGTGTCTTCGAGGGGCTCGACGCCGGCAATAATTTCGCCCGAGCACGATCCTTTGCCCAGCTTTTTCGCCGTGTATTCAAGGGCGCGGAAAAAGGCCTGCTGGCCCACCAGTTGCTGCTTGCCGGGGAGAAATCGCGCAAAGTATTGGGGATTGTGAAATTCGTAGCAAAAGCTGAAGTGGTCCGCGCCCAAGTCAATCAGCCGGTCGTATTTCCAGAAATCCTGCGTGGGAATCAGTTGCAAACCCACCAGCATGCCCACGCGCGACTTGACCGCCTTCACGTAGGGCGCCGCCTCGTCTAAATCGCGGTCGGTTTGATAGCCGGAATTGAAATGCACAAACGTGGCGCCGGACTCCTGCTTGGCCGCCCGCACCACTTCCACCACATCTTCGAGGTCCTTGCGGGCCACCTCGTTCACGCCCACATTCAAGCCGGTGGCGCAAAACTTGCAGTTGACCGCCGGCGAGTGGTACCAGAACCCGCACGAGTTCGAGATGTAGATTCCGAGGTAAGTCCCTTGCAGCACCCCGACCTTGTGCATGGGAGTGCCGCGCGAGGTTGGCCGCGTGTACCAGCCGGGCTCGGGGGGAATGCGCACGGCGTAGCGATGGCCTGACCGCGTATCCTTCACCCAGTATTCACCCTGCTCGCGGACGAGTTCGTAGCACGACTGTTGCGCGAAGTCCTCCTCCACCGGCACATTCACCCAGACGTCTTTGAGGGAACCGGGAATGACCAACTCCAGCCCACTGCCCAACCCCGCGCGCGTGCGGGAAATGAACCGCGCATCGCTTTCGAGGGCGCAGGAAGGGTGAATGCGCATGCCTTTACAAAACAGGTCGATTTCAAGTTCACAGGGATTAAGTGGGACACATGGTGCCCCAGCGCGAATAGACGCAACCACAGCCGACTGTGCGCGGTCCTTAGCGACAATTTGTCCTTCCTTGGGCATTAACTCACCGCTCCGCGTAACAGCACGCCGCGGGCCAAGACAAATTATCCGGTGGTCGGGGAATTCTGGAGGTGAAAGCGAAATTGGGTGTGGAAGGGAAAACCGACACTATGTCCGTGTGCGATCGCCGTTTTGATGGGCCGATGGCGAAGCTGTTTGATGTGCATGCGATTTCGCACACCTTCACCATTGACGCGTATGGAGTGCTTCAGGACGAGCACATCGGCGATGCCTCCATCGAGGGGAAGCTGAAGAAGCAAATTGCCCGGGCGCGCGAGCTGCAAGCCGCGGCCCAGACCTCACCCTAAGTTCTAAACGTGGCTCATACGCCGTCCTATCTAATTCTATACATGGGCGGCGCGCGACGCTTGGCATCGTAGGGGCGCATGGCCATGCGCCCCTGCTTTCCGATTATCAGATGCCCGTCGACTCACTGTAAGAAACTGCATTGGACGCAACAGTCGAACGCCAATTCTGGTTTCCTCTAGCCCACGGAAACGGAAATTTGTGCGGCGTGGGGGCGTGGGACCGACAAAGGGTGGGAGCCGCGCTTTCCGCCAGGGTCTCGACAAGTTGGGACAACCTCCGCCTCGCCCTTCCGACAGTCCGCCAAGAGCCTCCCAGGCCCTTGAGAAATGGGGGCTAATACAGCTCCGCACTGGCTAAGATACCACCGGAGTTTTCGCCGCCTGCAATCAGCACCATGCCGTTGTTCAGCAGCGTTGCCGTGTGAGAGGCGCGCGCGGTGTTCAGGTTGGCGGTGAGGGTAAATGTCCCGCTCGTGGGATTGTACAGCTCCGCATCGGCTAAGTCGGCGCCGCCAGAGCCAAGACCTCCCGCCATCAGCACCAGGCCGTCGTTCAGCCCAGTCGCCGTGTGCTCGTAACGTGCGCTGTTCAGGCTGCCAGTGAGGGCGAAGGTCCCGGTGGCGGGATTGTACAGCTCAGCGCTGGCCAGGTAACCGCTGGAGCCCTCGCCGCCCGCCATCAACGCCATGCCGTTGGTCAGCAGCGTCGCCGTGTGGCCGCTGCGCGCGGTGTTCAGGCTGCCCGTGGCGGTAAAGGTCGCGGTGGCGGGATTGTACAGCTCGGCGCTGGCTAAGTATTCGCCGGCGCCCACGCCGGCCGCCACCAGCACCATGCCGTTGCCCAGCAGCGTCGCCGTGTGATAGGCGCGCGCGGTGTTCAGGCTGCCCGTGGCGGTGAAGGTCCCGGTGGCGGGATTATAGAGCTCGGCGCTGGCTAGAGCAGTGCGGCTCGCGTTCTGGCCCCCGGCAATCAGCACGAGGCCGTTGCCCAGCAGCGTCGCCGTGTGATAGGCCCGCGCGGTGTTTAGGCTGCCGGTTAGGGTGAAAATTCCGGTGGCGGGATTGTAAAGCTCGGCACTGGCTAAGACGCCGCTGGAGCCATTATAGCCGCCCGCCATCAGCACCATGCCGTTGGGCAGCAGGGTCGCGGTGTGATAGGCGCGCGCGGTATTCAGGCTTCCGGCGGGGGTAGGGGTCCCGGTAGCGGGATTGTACAACTCAGCGCTGGCTAAGTACCCGCCGGAGCCAATGCCTCCCGCCATCAGCGCCATGCCGTTGTTCAGCAGCGTCGCCGTATGAAAGGTGCGCGCGGTGTTCAGGCTGCCGGTGTCAACAAAGCCAGTGGGGCGCACGGTCAGCGTCGCCGACCCGCTGACGCTCCCGGCCGCGGCCGTAATGGTGGTGGTTCCCGGCGCGATGGCAAGGCTCACTCCGGAATTCGTCACATCGTTGCTGATCTGCGCCAAAGTGTCGTCCGACGAACTCCAGGTCACCGAGACAAGCTGCTCCGTGCTGCTGTCGCTGAAGGTGCCCGTGGCGATGAACTGCTGCGTCGTCCCTCGGGACAGCGTGGATGTTGCGGGCGTGACCTCAATCGACACCAGGTTCGGCGGCGTCAGCGTGGGCGGTTCGTACAGCTCCGCACTCGCTAAGGCGCCGCTGGAGTTTGCGCCACCTGCCATCAGCACAAGGCCGCTGTTCAGCAGCGTCGCCGTTTGCAGGCAACGCGCGGTATTCAGGCTGCCGGTGGGGGTGAAGGTTCCGGTGTCGGGGTCGTACAGCTCCGCGCTGGCTAGGACAATATCGCTGGAGTTCTGGCCTCCCGCCATCAGCACCATGCCGTTGTTCAGCAGCGTCGCCGTGTCATCCTCGCGCACGGTGTTCAGATTTCCGGTGAGGGTGAAGGTCCCGGTGGCGGGATTGTAAAGCTCCGCACTGGCTAAGACACCGCTGGAGTTAGTATAGCCGCCCGCAATCAGCACCAGGCCGTTGTTCAGCAGCGTCGCTGTGTCATCCTCGCGCGCGGTGTTCAAATTTCCGGTGAGGGTGAAGGTCCCGGTGGCGGGATTGTACAGCTCGGCACTGGATAAGTAATATGGACTGCTCTCGTTCTCGCCGCCCGCGATCAGCACCATGCCGTTGTTGAGCAGCGTCGCCGTGTGATCAATGCGCGACTCGTTCATGCTGCCAGTAGGGGTGAACGTCCCGGTGGCGGGATCGTACAGCTCGGCACTGGCTATGGTAATGTAGCCTTCCGGCGGGCTATAGGTCTGGCCCCCTGCAATCAGGACCATGCCATTATTCAGCAGCGTTGCCGTGTGGAACTCGCGCCCGGTGTTCAAGCTGCCGGTGGGGGTGAAGGTCCCGGTGGCGGGATCGTACAACTGCGCACTGGATTGGGTACCACAATCACTGAAGAAGCACAACTCGCCCCCCGCTATGAGCACCATCCCCTTGTTCAGCAGTGTCGCATTATAATAATAGTAAACATCGCTCTGCGGAATGTTCAGGCTGCCGGTGCGGGCGAAGGTTCCGGTGGCGGGATTATACAGTTGCGAACCGCTGCCTCCCGCTATGAGCGCCATACCATTGTCCAGCAGCGTCGCCGTGTTGGTGGCACTCGCGGTAATCAGGCTGCTGATGGAAACAAAAAAGCCTACGGTGACGGTCAAGGTGGTGGAGCCGTTGATCGCGCCCGACGCCGCCCCAATCGTCGTTTGCCCTCCCGCGACGGCAGTCGCCAGCCCCGTCGTACTAATCGTTGCCACACCCGGGGCCGATGAACTCCACACCGCCGTGCTGGTGAGATTCTGCATGCTCCCGTCGCTGTAAGTTCCCATGGCCGTGAACTGCTGCGTGGCCCCCGCCGGAATCGCCGGAATCGCCGGATTCGCCGGCGTCACCGCTATCGACACCAGCACCGGGGCCGTCACCGTCAGCGTGGTCGAGCCGCTAATATTACTCATCGTCGCACTGATACTCGATGTGCCTACGGTCACACCCCCCGCCAGTCCTGCCGGGCCGATCGTCGCCACACCCGGCGCCGACGAAGTCCACAGCGCCGTGCTGGTGAGATTCTGCGTGCTCCCGTTGCTGTAGGTTCCCGTGGCCGTGAACTGCTGCGTGTTGCCGACGGGAATCGAGGCATTTGCCGGCGTCACCGCGATCGACACCAGCACCACCGCCGCCACCGTCAGTGTGGCCGTGCCCTGCACCCCACCCGAAGCAGCCGTAATCGTCGTGCTCCCTACGCTCAGCCCGCTCGCCAGTCCTCCCGCATTGATGGTGGCCACAGCGGGAGCCGATGAACTCCAGCTTGACGTGCTGGTCAGATTCTGCGTACCCCCGCTGCTGTAAGTTCCCGTGGCCGTGAACTGCTGAGTGCCCCCCACGGCAATCGAAGGATTTGCCGGCGTCACCGCCAGCGACACCAGCGCGCCCAACGCCGCTACCGACAGCGTGGTCGAGCCCTGCACCGCGCCGGAAGCCGCCGTAATCGTCGTGCTCCCTGAGCTCAGCGCGCTCGCCAGTCCTCCCGCATTGATCGTCGCCACCACGGGAACCGATGAACTCCACGTTGCCGTGCTGGTAAGATTCTGTGTACTCCCGTCGCTGTAAGTTCCCGTGGCCGTAAATTGCTGCGTGTTGCCGACTGTAATCGAGGGATTCGCCGGCGTCACCGCGACCGAGATCAGCAGGTTCACCGTCAGCGTGGTCGAGCCGCTAATACTGCTCATCGTCGCGCTGATACTCGAGGCGCCCGTGGTCACACCCGTCGCCACACCTGCCGGGGTGATCGTCGCGACAGCGGGAGCGGATGACATCCACGTTGCGGTGGTTGTGAGATTCTGCGTACTTCCGTCGCTGAAAGTTCCTGTGGCCGTGAACTGCTGCGTGCTGCCAACTGTAATCGAGGGATTTCCCGGCGTGACCGCAATGGAGACCAGGGCCGGCGGACCTACCGTCACTGTCGTCGAGCCGCATACGGCGCCCGCGCAGGCGCTCACCGTTGCCGAGCCTGTTGCCGCGGCATAGGCCGCACCGTGATTGCTGGCATCGTCGGTGATGCTGACGACCCCGGTGTTTAATGAACTCCAAGTTACGGAAGCAAGCTGCTGCGTACTGCTGTCGCTGAATGTGCCGGTAGCGGAGAAGCGCTGCGCAGTGTAGAGGGGAACTGTGGGGGAGCTCGGACTCAAAGAGATAGAAACGAGGTTCGGCGGCGTCAGTGTGGCCGGTTCGTACAGCTCGGCGCTGGCTAAGTACCCGGCGGAGTCATAGCCGCCCGCCACAAGCACGTTGCCGTTGTTCAGCAGCGTGGCCGTGTGATCGTAGCGCGCGGTGTTCAGGCTCCCGGTGAGGGTGAAGGTGCCGGTCGCGGGATTATACACCTCTGCAGTCCCTAATGTAATCTCGAGGGTGTAGTTATAGCCCCCCGCCATCAGCACCATGCCGTTGTTCAGGAGCGTGGCCGTGTGCAGGTAACGCGCGGTGTTCAGGCTGCCGGTGGTGTATGAGAAGGTCCCGGTGGCGGGGTTATACAGCTCAGCACTGGCTAGCACGCTGTTGGTGCTCTGGCCGCCCGCGATCAGCACCAGGCCGTTGTTCAGCAGTGTGGCCGTTTGCTCGAAGCGCGCGGTGTTCAGGCTGCCGGTAAAGGTGAAAATTCCGCTGGCGGGATTATACAGCTCTGCATTGGCTAGGATGACGCTGGAGCTATCGCCACCGGCAATCAGCACCAGGCCGCTGTTCAGCAGCAGTGTAGCCGTGTGCACGTAACGCGCGGTGTTCAGGCTGCCGGTGGGGGTGAAGGTCCTGGTGGCGGGATTGTACAGCTCCGCACTGGCTAGGGCGCTGCCGTTGGAGCCCCCCGCAATCAGCACCATGCCGTTGTTCAGCACCGTCGCCGTGTGATCGGAGCGCGCGGTGTTCAGACTGCCGGTAGGGGTAAAAGTCCCGGTGGCGGGATCGTACAACTCCGCACTCACTAGGCTGCCATTGGGGCCAAGGCCGCCTGCGACCAGCACCATGCCGTTGCTCAGCAGCGTCGCCGTGTGATTGACGCGCGGGGTGTTCAGGCTGCCGGTGTAAGTGAAGGTCCCGGTGGCGGGATTGTACAGCTCCGCATTGGCTACGAGCGTGCCGTTCCAGCCGCCTGCGATCAGGACCTTGCCGTTGTTCAGCAGCGTCGACGTGGGGTTCTCGCGTGCGATGTTCAAGCTGCCGCTGTAAGCAAAGCCCGCGGTGACGGTTACGGTTAAGGTCGTGGAGCCGATGATCGCGCCGGAGAGCGCCGCAATCGTCGTTTCCCCTCCCCCGACGCCACTGGCGAGGCCCGTCGTGCCGATCGTCGCCACACTCGGAGCAGATGAGGTCCACACCGCTGTGCTGGTCAGGTTCTGCGTGCTCCCGTCGCTGTAGGTACCCGTGGCCGCGAACTGTTCCGTGCTTCCCACAACAATCGAAGGGTTCGCCAGCGTTACGGCAATTGACACCAGCACCGGCGTCGTCACCGTCAGCGTGGTCGAGCCCCGCACCGCACCCGAAGCCGCCGTGATCGTCGTGCTCCCTACGCTCAGCCCGCTCGCCAGTCCTGCCGCATTGATCGTGGCCACACTGGTGGCGCTGCTCGCCCAGGTGAAGGTGAGCCCGCTGATGGTGTTTCCGCTGCTGTCTTTCGCCGTCGCCGTGAACTGTTGGGTGGCGTTTACCGCGATCGACGGTGAAGCTGGGGTCACCGTGATCGTCGCCAGTGGGCCCGGTGTAACCGTCAAGGTATCCGCGCTACTGGTTACGCCGTTGGCGGCGGCCGTGATTTGAGTGGCGCCGGGGGATACGCCCGTCGCCAGGCCAGTGCTGCTGTTGACCGTCGCCACACTGGTGGCGCTGCTCGCCCAGGTAAAGGTGAGCCCGCTGATGGTGTTTCCGTTGCTATCCTTCCCCGTCGCCGTGAACTGCTGGGTGGCGTTCACCGCGATTGTCGGTGAAGCTGGGGTCACCGCAATCGTCGCCAGCGGGCCGGGCGTAACCGTCAAAGTATCCGCGCTACTGGTCACACCGCTGGCGCTAGCGGTGATTTGAGTGGCGCCGGGGGATACGCCGGTCGCCAGGCCGGTGCTGCTATTGATGGTCGCTACGCTCGGCGCCGATGAACTCCACACCGCCGTGCTGGTCAGATTCTGCGTGCTCCCGTTGCTGTATGTTCCGGTGGCCGTGAACTGGTCGGTCGCATTCACCGCGATCGACGGAGAAGCCGCGGTCACGGTGATCGTCGTCAGCGTAGGAGGGGGGGTGGAGGTTACAGAGGACCCGCCGCCACCGCAGTTTAGGAGAAAGCTACAAGTGACGAAGGATAACGCCAGAAATAAGGTCGAAAGAGGATCGTGCCTCGGGGACCATCGGGACACGGAGCTGATCCGAGCCTTGCCTACTTCGGCCATACCCGGAACTCCGATCTGAGATTTACACTTGCCTTACCCACCACCCTACACCCTCCGCCCCGTCAAATCAAATTGTGTGCCCAAAACGCCCGAGGGTTCCGTCAAAGTCTGATGGGGTTGAAAGGGACCCCTCACCCACCGCCTTGCGGTCCCCCCTCTCCCCGAGGGAGAGGGCTGAGGTTTTGATTCTTATCCCTCTCCGCGGGGAGAGGGGGGACCGCAAGGC
>Ga0326728_10004680_pt1 | contig 39952 bp, 40 predicted proteins | sample MB3enrmetagenome_FD_207602 | JGI IMG/M metagenome (GOLD analysis project Ga0326728, IMG submission 207602) | Lab enriched peat soil microbial communities from McLean, Ithaca, NY, United States - MB31MN | ecosystem: Environmental > Terrestrial > Soil > Wetlands > Peat | place: USA: New York... | reverse complement strand
ATATGGCGCTCAAACAGGAAACGATTGCCGCAATATCCATCAGTTATATCGCCGAAAGTATCCGGAGATCCGGTGAGTATGCGGGCGATATCTCAGAAAACGCAATCAATTATATCGTGGAGGATATAAATCCAATAAAAGGTCGCGGTTCGGGAAAATCTGACTAAGTTGAATCGTTCTAGTGGTTTGGTAGTTAATTGACCGCCATGCACCACTGAACTATGTTTGCATTAATTAACTGTTCAACGGACTAGAACATCAATTTCTAATTTCATCAAGAGAATTAAAGAAAGCACTCTCGGACATCTATTCAGTTACTACATTATATACGGAAGGCAACTATTATCCTAGAATCCACCATTAAGAGTACACTAAATGATGTTGAGAATCTTCTCACAATGGATTCCTATTAGCGGCTTTAAGTAATGTACGTAAGGCAGATCTGATTCGGGTAAAATAAATTATATCAGAGATCGACCCCCTTCTTTGGATTCCCCTATATCCCTAATAGTTGACTATATTTTATTGCGAAAAAGAATATATCTATCTTCATCCCAGTATCTCATGAACAGGCCGGTTTGGGAATGATCCATGTACAACAGGGGAACAACGGGAGATCAGGAACATAATTTCATCCGAACAAGATTTTATCCATAAGATTATTATCGGCATCATCCCCCTGCCTGTTACGCATTTTTTCGTTTAATTTAGCTATTTGAAATCAGAATGTTGTTTAAGTTCATCCGTTTCTTCTTCACACATAGGTAGGAATGACGGAACTTAACTGGTATTATATATCGTGGTTTCCCGTGCGGTCGATATGCTCCGGTTGATCCTGTTTGCAGGGCACTCTGTTTCCCGAAGCGGTAACTTCTCTTGGTCGATTACGTCATTCTAATGGGCGGGAGAAATGTATATATATTTTCTAATTTTAGTATATATTTAATCAATTAACTCTATTAATATGATTCAACCGGTCGAGCATTGGAGGGATTCGACACACTGGGATCTTACTGATGTCGCAGCACTACGCATGGGGTTCTCTCGATCTGAGCGGGAAGTTCTCCGGAGAAATGTCCTAGTTCCCGACGGATGGGGGATGCTCGATAAGGTGCGACACTATATGCCGCTCTGCTCTTATGTTGCCGGCGAACTGACGCGGGAAGCGATACGTGAGGCCAAAACTGCGGTTCAGGGAACGGAGGGGCTCGAGAGACTTGGCCATGCGATGCACTTCCTGCAGGATGCCGGTAACCCGTGGCATGCCCGCCCGCTCCTACCTTCATGCCAGAAGAACCATACTGTGTATGAAGAATATGTCGCAAGGAATATGCGGGATGGATTCTGTTTTCGCCGCGCCCTACTGAGTACCCCTTCGCGTTGGATCTTTCATCCTGAATTTACACAGCGGATCGGAGACGGTGCCGCGCACCTTGCCCGTCGGGCCGTAAAAGAATTTCCGTTTCTCGACACATGCATCCGCACCGACCCGACATGGCAGGAAAGTGAGAAAGTCGCTTCAATAACCGTCTCGATACTTACCGCCTGCCTAAGGATGTGTGAGACCCAGATTCATTCGTTCTCTATCCGGGCGTCATCGCAGATTCTGCGGCCGGTTCGGCTGCCGGTCGCGGTGACCTGGACATTCCTCGGTTCTGACGAGCGAAGACTTACTGCCTATTGACATGGTAGACTTCCCCGCCGGCCTTACGGCTTGTGCTATTCCTGCCTATTCCATTGTTTCCGGATGATGACAAGCGAACCGGCAAGAAAGAGGCAGAGAGCAACCCAGAACTGATTTTCGAGACGATCGGAGAAGAGCAGAAGGGAGGTGACACACCCCACGAACGGGGCGGCGGCATACACTGCGCCTGCCCGTGCCGCACCCATGGCATGCAGAGCCGTAATAAGCAGGACAAGACCCACGCCAAAGGAAAGAAATCCTGTTAGAAGGGCAAACATGAGCGGAACCCACCCCGGAAATGGCTCGCGGAAAAGAATGACCAGCACCCATGCAATGCCCCCGCCGAACAACCCCTTGATCACAACAATCATACCCGGGGCGGGAGCTGAGATGCGACCCATGAAATTATTGTCCAGACCCCACAGGAAACAAGAGAGGATGATACCGGCAGCACCGATCGAAAAATCAAAGATACCCCCGCCGTTCCAACTCAACAAAATACTACCTGCAAGTATTGCGACAAGGGCAAGACCGGTCATCCAATCTACCTGTTCGTGAAACAGCAGGAACGCAACGAGTACTGTCGACACGATTTCAAAGTTTAAAAGGAGCGAGGCTGTAGTAGCAGGTGTGACTACAAGGGAAGTAAATTGCACAAGTGGCGCAATTACACCGCCGATAACCATCGTACCTGCAAGCAAGTACCGATCTCTGCCGGGGAGGAAAAGCTTGGCCAGACCGGTAAAGTCCAATCGACATAAGATCAGCCAGCACAGGATACCACCACCGGCACCCACCGAAAGAAGTGCAACGAGAAGAACAGGTGTGACTTCCGAGAGCAGTAATTTCAGGACCGGCGTGGCAATACCGAAGAGTATAGCGGCTGCAATAATCGCCGTAACGGGGTCCTGTATCCACCGCCGGCCGGAAAACTTCATGATCGATCAGCTCGCTTCCCGATGTAACATGTTCCACTCAAGCCGGTATATGTGCCTGACTATATGATTGCCATAAGTGTATATATAGATAAAATAAAAAATAATGTGATATGTCTGAAACCAGTTTCATCTACGGCACTGGGACATAAACTTTCAGAGAGGAATGATGACAAATGGGATCGGTTTTTGTCTCGCCTTTGAACTGGGGACTCGGTCACGCGTCCCGTGATGTACCAATCATAAGAGAATTGCTTCGCAATGGGCACGAGGTCACTATTGGTACCAGCGGAAACGCGCTCGCTTTTCTGAAAAAAGAATGCCCGGAATGCAGGTTTATCCGGTTTGAGGATTACCCTGTCCCTATCAATAATGGAAGAATATTTCTGCCGACATATACTGCATACATCCCCCGGCTTATCGAAGCGTATCTCTCGGAACGGAAAAGAGCAGAGAAGATATTTTCAAAATATGCATTCGATCTCATCATCAGCGATTCCCGTTCCGGCGTATATTCTCGGCACGTGCCTTCGATCCAGATCACTCACCAGCTGCACCAGAGTCTTCCCATGATAGCGTGGCCGGTCGAGCTGCTTGGTGTTTATGTTCAAGCCGATGCCTTTTCGAAGTTCACAAGAATTGTCGTGCCGGACAACCCCCCGGGGGGTGGCGCTCTTGCGGGGAAACTTTCCCAGACATATGTTCCGACACTTCGGCAACGGATTTATTACTGCGGGATCCTCGCCAGCGTCCGGAAAGAACTGGTGAAAAAAGACATCGATTACCTGATTGTTATCTCGGGCATGGAACCCCAGCGGACGGCACTTGAAAAAATCCTCCTGCCGCAGGTCCAGCACCTTCCTGGGAAAAAAGTGGTCCTGCTGGGTAAACCAGCAACGGACCGGGTCACCACGTTGAACGATGGAACGGTGATCTATTCGTACATCTCCGGCCGGGAAAAATCGTTATTGATGTCTCGGGCGCGATTCATTATCTGCCGTTCTGGTTACACCACCATGATGGATATTGCTGAAGCAGGTCTGGGAAGCGGGCTTCTGATACCGACACCAGGACAGTGGGAACAGGAATACCTCTCCCGGTATTACGACAATGAAGGATGGTTTCTTTCCCGGAGTCAGTATGGCCTCCGGCTTCTTCGGGATGCCCGGGATGCTGCCGGCTTCTCCGGGTTTCCTTCCATGACGACGACCGAAGAGAATGTCCGCGGGCTCTACCAGGATGTTTTATCAGAGCATCTTTAATTAGGACGTGAAAATCAATGCAAAAAAGTACCAAAACGGGCATCGTGCAAGATCAAAGTAGGGAAAAATCCGTGATGCTGGCCTATCGAAATATGGACAATCTCGCTATCGTCTGGAGTGTCGGGATTGGCATTGGGTACGCGTTTCTGGTCTTTTTTACCTTCTGGATCGGTTATCGGTGTGTCCTTATCTGGGGTGCATACCGGGGGGGGACTACCCGTTCATCCTTACCGAACTAAAAACCGATCTTCTTATCGGTGCGGTGTATTTTGGTATTGCCGGTATCCTCCGGAAAGCAGGGTATATTTGACAGCGTGAGAAAAGGAAAAAAAGAAAAAATCGACAGTATTACCATATATATCTATTAAGTTCTCTGATATTCTGTAAAATTATATGCTCGGTATGTCAATACTGAATAAAAGGTAATCTTTAATTTTTCGCAGTAGGAAAGCAACAACATCGTGAAGAGAGAACGATGACAACCTCATCACACCCGTTTGAAGATCCTTCGTTATATATCAATCGCGAATTGAGCTGGATCCAGTTCAACCATCACGTTCTTGATGAGGCACGGGACGAGCAGCACCCCCTTCTCGAACGGGTGAAGTTCCTTTCCATCTTCGCCAACAATCTCGATGAATTTTTCATGATCCGGGTCTCGGGTCTCCAGCGTCAGTCGGCAAAAGGCGTCCTGAAGGTACCACCGGACGGTATGACCCCGTCAGAACAGCTGGCCGCCATCCAACGAGCGCTCCTCCCAGAACTCGCCCTCCAATACGACTGCTGGAACAAGGAGATCCTCCCGGCTCTCGCGGCATCAGGCATATTCATTCACACCTATGCCGAACTTGACGACGCGCAGAAAAAAGCCCTCCACACGTTCTTTGTCGAGGAGATATTCCCGGTCCTCACCCCGCTCGCGTTTGACAGCGCCCATCCGTTTCCGTTCATCTCAAACCTTTCCCTTAACCTTGCCATTGTCATCTGCGACTCCGCAAAAAAGGAGCTGTTCGCCAGGGTAAAGGTGCCAATCAACCTCTTTCCCCGGCTGTTTCGGATTCCCCACCGGAAGAAAAACACACATGAAAACGATAAAATTGTGCACTTTGTTTATCTCGAGGACGTTATTGCTGCTCATTTGGACACGCTCTTTCCCGGGCTTGAAGTTGTTGGATCTTTTCCCTTCCGGATTACCCGCGATGCTGATATTGATATTGAAGTAGACGAGGCTTCTGATCTTCTGACCACCGTGGAGGAGGTCATGGAGCAGCGAGCTCGGGGAAATCCCGTCCGGATCGAGGTCGACTGCTCGATGCATGACAATATTTGCCATATGCTTGAGAAGAAATTGGGTATCGGTTCCACCATGGTCTACCGGGTGGGGCACCCGGTAGGTATGGCCGATTTTATGCAGCTTCTCTCCCTTGACCGCCCAGACCTAAAAGACAAGCCATTCCAGCCATGGATTACCCCGGAACTCACGGAAGGGAAAGATATATTCTCCGCGATCCGCACCAGGGACATCCTGCTCTATCATCCTTATGACGGATTCTCACCTGTAATCAATTTTCTCAGTCAGGCAGCACGTGACCCGGATGTTCTTGCAATCAAAATCACCTTGTATCGCGTAGGGCCAAAGTCGCCCATTGTTAATGCACTCATGGAGGCACGCGATAATGGGAAGGATGTTGCAGCGTTGATCGAACTTAAGGCACGGTTTGATGAGGAGAACAATATTGGCTGGGCACGAGCCCTCGAAGCCGAAGGAGTTCATGTTGTCTACGGTGTCGTGGGGCTCAAGGTGCATGCAAAACTCTGCATGGTGGTCCGGCGAGAGAAAAACGGCATACGGCGATATATGCATCTCGGCACTGGCAACTACAATGCGACCACAAGTCGAATCTATACCGATTTCGGAATGTTCACCTGCGATCCGGACATCGGCCATGATGTGGCAAACCTCTTCAATTTTCTTACGGGCTATGCATGTTTTGACCGGTACCGCAAACTTGCTGTTGCACCGATTAACCTGCGAAAAGTTATCATTTCGCGGATCGAGCGGGAGATCGCTTGTCACCAGCAACATGGTGATGGCTATCTTGCCTTCAAGATGAATGCTCTCGTCGATCCGGAATCCATCCGCGCGTTGTACCGTGCCTCTCAGGCCGGTGTGAAGATTGACCTGCAGGTACGGGGTATTTGCTGTCTTCGGCCGGGTATCCCCGGTATCTCCGAAACGATTACGGTCAGCTCGATCGTCGGACGATTTCTGGAACACGCCCGCATCTACTATTTCCGGAACGGGGGACAGGATGAGATTTTCCTCGGGAGTGCCGATCTTATGCCGCGAAACCTCGACCGGAGGGTCGAAGAGCTGTACCCTGTCGAAGATGCTGACATAAAGCATGCCCTACTCTCAACGATACTCGATATCCAGTTCAGGGATAATGAGAAACTGCGACTGCTCAAAAGTGACGGAACCTATGAGCGCAGGAGGCCGGTAACCGGTGAGACTGCCCTCAATGCCCAGTCATGGTTTGTCGAACAGAGAGGGACATGGTATCATGACGGGCAGTGACCAACCGGCCCCGGTGCGAGGGGCTTGTTTTTTTGGCGGCCAGCGATTGTTGCCCCTTGTCGAGGCATTCACAAAAGAGATAGCCGGTGCCAGGAAAGCAGAGGATATCGAACACATCCACCGGATGCGGGTGGCGTCTCGCCGGTTGCGCGCAGCGCTCCCATTATTTCGCGATTGCTACCCTGAAAAAAACTTCCGGTTTTGGACCACCGAGATTCGAAAGATTACCCGAGCACTTGGAGCGGCGCGTGACGCCGACGTCCAGATCGCGTTCTTAAAAGAATACCTCCAAAAACAGCAGGAACCTATTTTAAGTCATCCCGAAATCATGCCAGTACCGACGAAACCCGATCATCTCTCTGTCAAACTAGTACTCTCTCATCTGCAGATAAAACGCAACAATTTACAAAAAGATATTTTCCACGCTCTGGATGAATTGGAACAGAGGCATGTAATGGATGATATCCAGATCGCTTGCCAAACAGTTCTGCCGAAACACGGGCGTAGGCATCTCAGAGCGCGGATGCATGGGCTTCCTGCAGTTGCATCGGCTCGGATAGGGAAAGACCTCCTTCGCCTTTTCTCCTATGAACCCTGGGTGCATAACCCTGACGCAATAGCCGAGCATCATGCCATGCGGATCTCCGCAAAGAAACTCCGGTACACCATGGAGATCTATTCTCCACTCTACCGTTGGAAATTGAGAAAATCTCTCGCACGCATCAAGAAGATGCAAGAACTGCTTGGAGATATCCATGATTGTGATGTCTGGATCGATCATATCACGCTTCTCGTTATGAAAGAACGGAACCGGCCGCATACCTTGCACAATCGCCACCTTGGCAAGACATACGGGATCGCTCCGCTCCGACATCTATTAATCAACCGCGAAAAACGACGGCAGTGGCTCTACCGGCAGTTTGTTCGGTTCTGGGAATCCTTGCAACGGTCGGGATTTTGGAATGAGTTGCAAATCACCGTTATCGCAGGACATAAAAACGCATTTTGTATTCATTCTGACGTTCCGGAGTTCAGTGAACGACAGGCAATCCAGCGGATTGCCATAAGAGTTCCCCTCCTTGCGGAGCATTGCCGGTCCGTTACCGGACTTGCACTCCGGTTATTCGATGAGCTGCAGGATTTGCACCAGCTTGGAGTTCGTGATCGCGTTCTTCTTGAATATGCCGCCCTCCTGCACGATATTGGCTGGACGTCTGAAGAAAGAGGGCACCAGAGAAGGAGTGCCGGCATGATACTGGCAGAAGAAGATCTTCCGTTAAACGTTCGGGAGCGGGGAATTCTAGGGCTTATCATTCGGAGTCATGGTTCAAAGGTCAAGTACATGGCGGATGGTTTTTTCCACCTTCTCCTGAATGATGACCAGCAGCGGGTGATGGCTCTTGCGGCACTCCTCCGCATTGCCGATGGTCTCGATTATCTTCATCAACAGACAGTCACGGATCTGCAGTGTACGTTTGGTACACATGAAGTATTCTGCAATATCGTGGCAAAAGGGGATGTAACGATTGAAAAAAGACGGGCACTAACCAGAGGCGACCTATTTACTGAGGTATTTGGACGGGATCTGGTGATACAATGAGGTCAAAGAAGATCGGCCCTTCTGGCCGCGTCGTTGCTTTCATCGATATCGGGACCAATTCCGTCCGAATGATGGTAGTCCGGCTCAACCCGAATAATTCCTATAGCATCTTATCCCGGCAGAAACAGCAGGTTCGGCTTGGCGATGGAGAGTTCGACGAGGAAGAGATCCAACCCGATGCCATCGAGCGAACGACCCGCGTCTGTAAGCAATTCACCGATCTTGCGCGGTCATTCAATGCCGAGGAGTTCGTAGCAGTTGCGACATCGGCCGCAAGGGAAGCCACCAACCAGAACGAACTGCTCACCATGCTCCGGCATGAAGCGCTCCTTGATGTTCGGGTGATATCAGGGAAAGAGGAAGCACGGCTGATTTATCTGGGAGTGGCAAGCGGGATGCATCTTAGCGATCGGCAGACACTGTTCATCGATATCGGCGGGGGGAGTACTGAGATTGCAGTTGGCGGCCAGCAACAGTACCAGTTCCTCGAAAGTTTCCGACTTGGCGCAATCCGGCTGACCAACCAGTTTTTCCCCCAAAATGACAACAATACGATCAGTCGAGAACAGTATACGAAAATTCAGCAGTTTGTGAAGAATGCGATTGTCCATTCGATCCAGAAGATCCAGAAACAGAAACTTGATCTTGCGATTGGTAGTTCCGGCACCATAATAAACCTTGCCGAGATCGCACAGAAAAATCTGCACCAGAACGGAAGGTCCAATGGCAGTACCCTCACTTACCGCGATCTCAGAAAGGTCATCGATCTCCTCTGTGCACTCCCCCTTGAACAGCGCAAGAAGGTACTAGGCATGAACCCGGATCGCGCAGATATAATCATTGCAGGCGCAGCAATTCTCGACACCTTTATGAATGAACTCTCGCTTGATTCTATCAGTATCACCGGTCGGGGCCTTCAGGATGGTCTCTTGGTCGATTATCTCTCCCGGATTGAGAACTTTCCCCTCTTTGGGGAGTTGTCGCCACGTGAGCACAGCGTGTTGCAGCTGGGACGATCCTGCAGCATCAACGAGGTGCACTCGCGCACCGTTACGGGGCTAGTTCTTGAATTGTTTGACAGTGCAAAAGAAGTAAAGATGCATAATTTTGGAGAATGGGAACGCGAACTCCTTGAATACGCCACATTTCTCCATGATATCGGCTCATTCATATCGTTTACCAACCATCATGCCCATTCCTATTATATAATAAAAAATTCCGAACTGCTCGGTTTTGATCAAAACGAGATCACCATTATGGCAAACTTTGCCCGATTTCACCGCAAAAAGATGCCACGAAAAAAGAACTTCGAGATCTCGGATCTCAACCAGCGTGAACAGGAGATGGTTCGCGTATTATCGACCTTCTTACGTTTGGGCGAGAGTCTCGACCGGAGCCATGCAGCGTTGGTGCAACATGTCAAATTTTTTAACGTTGAGAAAAATACCGTCAATCTCAACGTGATTACCCGAGGGGACTGTCAACTCGAGATCTGGGGGGTGGAGTCAGAACAGAGGGCTTTTGAAAAGGTCTTCGGTAAACGTCTCATTCTTGAGATTATCGGTTCTGATCCAGTACCGGGTGATACAATCAGTAAAATTCCCGATCTAAAAGAACCTTTAAATTGAAGATCAATGTATCAGGAAAAACACTTAACATTAAATTGTTGGGTCAGTGCTATTGGGTTAACGAGACTAGGCGGGGAATTATACTATCGGAGCATTTCAATGAAGATTATGAAAACATCCCGCAGATACACCAGAGCCACTTTATCTGAATAAAATATTTTGAGAACATTATTTTGTTGAATTTAATTTTGAAAATACTGATAACTACATCCCTTATTTCAGCACTTCACATGGAGTATCACGGCATAAGAACGATATTCATGGGAAAGAAAATTCAAGATCTCCGGTGTTGGCCGGATAATTGCCTTGAACTTTGCCAAGATCTGAAGGGCTTCCAATGTGATGGGAAGATCATCAAATTGTCCAGTCCCGATATATACGATATCGGGTTTTTCTTTCTTGAGAAATGCGAGCTCGTTATCGGTAAGAGGTGTATGCTCGAAGAAAACTCGGTATTGACGGGATTTTTTTTGGATTGTTTCTCGACAGTTCTATCCCGGTGAACGATCACGTCGTGATCGTACCGGATACCGTCGATCTCAATCCATCCATAAGATGTTCTCATCCGGAATTACCGTATATCTTAACCTTCAGGTCACTAATATTTATATATTTTTATTAAGAAAGTCAATAGTTGACTATAGTGATATTTTGATAGCTGGCCGACGGTGCTGCTTCACTGTGGAGATTTAAGGGAAATGGCACTCCAGTGCTCAAAGGATTATAATTGCCCCACATCTTTTCTATGCACCAGGATCCCAAATTGATTGTGGAGTTATCACTTAAAGAGAAAAATGTCCGGAATGCTGTCGTCGTGCTCAAATGGCCGCTAAAGTTTATTGGATGTGCAAGCAGGTTACCGGAACAAATTAGCTTGTCGTGTTTCGTGGTAACAGAGATGAATTGCAGTTGTCCCATCAAAAGATTATTTTTGCCGGAAATACGCAGCCGTACGATTGAGAAGACCGGAAAATGATTGCCTAATGCCGTTGAGATTGACCGGTTGAGGCTCTACCGTGAGGTGCCGGTCTTGGGCAAACGCAACGCTCTCGTGATTTATTTTCGCCTTAAATTTACTGTTTGCACCTTTTTGCTGTTTTTTCTTTTTCATAACCGTATTAAATCACGGAGTCTTCCCAACAGAGAATGCATAAACCGGTCTTTTTCGTATAATAGAAATCCAGCAGCGGGAACGGTTCGCCGCACCAACGACACCGGTAAACAGAATTATTTCGTCCCTCCTTTCCCGGCAGATTGCGTCGTGAAGATGCCATTGGTGTTAGTCCGTCATGTTTAGCAGTATGGCGAAACGTGACCGGTTGTATATCGGATTCCATTTCGGTCTTTTTCAGATTCCAGGAAACTAAATCGCGCTTCTCCGTATCCTCTTCTTGTTCATCTATTCTTCGGGAGTATATGGTATTCAGATAATCATTCAGATGCCGGAGCTGTTCCTGATGAATCCGGTATGATGTAAACATCGTCATTCTCCCCCATTAGAGCAATACAGTGTATTACCCCTAACTGAAAGTAGGAACTAAAACTATATATATTTAGCGAGATGATATAGAGTAATTTACATTTAATATATATTTGTGGGAACAAAATACCGCGAGAAGTATCTGCTGGGATTCGACTCTGAAAGGCTATGATTACAACTATTTCATCAGAATCATTGGTCCAAATGTTCCGAGCCAACCATAAAAGATATCTATGAATGAGGGGGATGATAGATACTAAAAATCGCATAACGCAGGTGTTCCTGTATGGATCTTTTCATTCTCCGGCACGGGAAGGCGGGCCAATCTACCGAGAGTCCTGACGATGGAGGCCGGGCGCTTACTTCTGACGGCAAAAGTGAGATACGAAAAGTTGCTCGGTGGATGCGGTCGAAAAAACTCCGGTTCGATGTCATTGCCACAAGCCCGCTGACCCGCGCCAATGAGACAGCAGAAATCGTTGCCCGATCGCTTGGTCAGAAGGACCAGCTCGAAGTCTGGGACGAACTTGCGCCTAGCGGTGATCCGGATACCCTATGTTACCACGTGGCGCAGTCTGGGAAGAACGCTGCAGTACTGATAATCGGGCACGAACCCGCGTTGTCTCTTCTCATTAGTAAAATTATTTCCAGAGGCGGTATTGCGTCTTGTGTCCTTGCCAAAGGTGGTCTGGCAAAAATCCGGAACTATTCATTTAACGAACAGCCAACTGGTGAACTTCAATGGCTGCTTACTCCAAAACAGATAACGGAGATGCAGTAAATCGTTCCTGTCTCAAGAGCCCATTTCAATATTTTTCCTGTCCGCTCCTGCGGCATTTGGAACAGCAGATCCTTCATCTCAAAGAGGGGACTAACCCGCAGGGAGTGTTAAATGAAATCGGGTCCACTATATTATAAAAAGTCTAGACATCACACTTGAACCTTGAAAAGAGCGCGATATGCATAGTCATTAAACCAGGGAAAAACTACATGCCTTTGAGTCTGGTTTTAATTGGATTTGCAATCGTAATTATTTGGATAGTCCTTAGAGAGATTCCAATATTTTCCCTAGCTGCTGCCCCTTTCATTCTGGTTGGATTAATTTTAATCGGTCTTGGGATTATAACTACTTGGCAAGGAACTTAGATGGATAAACTGATTGGTCTGGTAATTGTCGTAATAATTGGACTTGTATTAATTGGAATTGGCGCATCAATGATAATTAAAAACTTGGATGTTGGTATTGGTTTTATATCAGCAGGATTGTTAGAAATTGGCTTTGGATATAGACTTATACCCTGATTTGGAAACCGATATCGGAACAACGATTTCGCCACCAATTTAAATCAATTTCCCCCACACTGACAATTATGATGAAATTTTCTCCACTCCGTGCTTGTAATAGACCTCTTATAGATTGAACAAATCTTCATCATTCATGACGGTGATATTCAAACATAGGAGATTTTTACCGGGTGAATAATGACAGAAAAATTTCTTATGGAATTAGCAATGCTGAAACAGGACACCACCGAAATGGCGCATTTTGGACGGGATATGCTGAATGAATCGATTACTGTCCTGATGAAAGAGGATGTCACCAGCGCATCCAAGATTAAACAAAGGAGAAAACGTCTTCAAGAATTGTCCTCCGGTCTTGAGGATCGTGCCTACCAGTTGATTGCCTTGTACCAGCCAATGGCAAAGGATATGCGTACTATCGTCTGCACGCTCAAGATGATTGCAGCAGCTGAACGCATCGGGAGATACGGCAAGGATATCGCAAATATGGCAAAACACGTACAGAACCAGCCCGATATTACCCACCCTATCCTGATACCCCAGATGGCTAACATGGTAACCGGTATGATCGATGATGCAATTTCAGCGTATAGGAACGAGGATCTTGCTCTTATCAAGGATTTTTCTTCACGGGATGATAAAGTGGATACCCTGTGGCATTCGTTCTTCCGGGAAATGCTCACATTCATGATGGAAAATCCCGCGGCGATCAACCGTTGCACATACTATATCATGGTTGCTCGTTATCTGGAACGATCAGGAGACCATGCCTGCAAGATGGCAGAAAATGTCCATTTCATGGTTACCGGTGAACGGATTGAGATATAGTGCGGGGGATTTTGTTCATTTATTTTAATTTTAGTTCTTATGGTTTTATCAAATCTTCGGATTGTAAACTCGTCTTTAACACCTAGTATGGACCCCCAAAAACCCAACAACTTGATAGAACCTTATTGCCAGACCGTTGGGAAGACTAAAAATCGAAACACAAAAACAATATAGTTAATATCTTAACTATATATTGAAGTGTTAAACATGGTTGAGGTACTAGAGAAAATTAGAGCGGAAACTGGAGCGGTAATCCTCGCAATAGGACTTATCCTTTTAATATTGATGGTGTTTGGAATTCTTCGAGCCGGCGTATCCCTCGCAAGTGCAACGACTATTTTTATTGTGATTGGTGCGGGGCTATTATGGTACGATTATATGACTTCTAAATCCTCTAAATAAATCGTTCCCTCACTGGTTCTAATAGGTTGGCGGATGATGATGTATTTTTACTGAGGTGAAAAATTGATCAACAGCCGCCAACTTATCAGGACCGTCATCTGCTCACTTGCCGGGAAAAATTGTCTACATCAATACATTTTTTTCATTCAAACTCGAATGGATGTGTCACTCTTTCAGGAATGGTAGGTGTCCTATCCCATGCCGAAGCGTATTGAAACCGGGACGCCCGATGGAGAGGCTATCGGTTTTTCAGATGCACTATTCTCCGGTTGGCTTGAGCTCTATGATGACTGCCGGCTCTATCTCTATTACCTTATCTCACGGTACAAGAACGAAGGCAACACCCAAGCCCTAATCCGGCAGTGGCTCCAGGAAGGATATGATATCCGAATCGTTAAGCCGTCACCGGTCATGCAACATATCATCCGCAAGTTCGGATTTGAACCGGCGGAGGAATACCTACCTGCTCACTATGAGGACAAAGTCGAAGTCTGGTGCCGGCCATCCTCTCTGGACACCGTAACATACACTACCCACCCCAGGTCACGTGTCCATTCTCATTAGGAGTCTTTTTTGTTCAGCATTATTTCCAGAAGGTATTACTCGTAGGCAGAGACAAAACATGGAAATCAGGTCATTTTGCTGGTTCTTGTGCGTTAACGGGCCTCAATGAAAATGACTCTCTCACAATCGACAATGGGGTGAGTATTTAAAGAGCCACAACAACGCAATAGATTCCTGAAAAGATATCACTACCCTATATTAATTAAATAATATGTATATTAGGAAAAATCTATATATTTTCAAGTCATTAAAGAAATTGTGGATAACCTGATGACTAGCGTGTCCAGACGTCCTATCTGTAACAATTCATTCAAGATTATGGAAGAGCGAGCAGAGCAATTTTTTTACGAAGGTTTTGATTTTGCAAATCTCGGACGATATACTGAAGCACTCGAATGCTTCGATATAGCGCTTTCCATCAACCCAAATAATGTTGAATCATGGTACAACCGCGGAGTCACGCTTCAAAACCTCAGATTGTATGCGGAAGCGGTCAACGCATTTGACAAAGCCATTGCAATCAATCCAGATTACGCAGATGCGTGGGTTAGTCGCGGAGATGCACTAGTTTACATCGGTCAGTATACCGACGCGGTCGCTTCATACGATAAAGCAATTGCCATTAATCCAGATCACGTTGTGGCGAAACACAATCGAGAGATCTTACTCGAAAAACGAACCTACCCCCAATGTTCTCCGATGTTAACAGTTTGAATGGGGTTGTGGAATCCCCGCAGAAAGAGGTTATCTCAATATCATAATCAAATCGCCTTCAGGAGTGATATTGTACCTTTGTGAAATAGCCGCATCATCCCACGAATTCTCAATGCCGAAGACCACCTTGATTTTTTCACGAATTCTAGCGATTTTTTCACTATCGTATTTTGCAATGCGGGTTCCCATTGTCTTCGTCTCCATTGGTTCGTGCAGGCATTTCATAATACAATATCGAAAGATAACACATCAGATCCGCATACTTCATATCAGTGATGAAAAGTAATACATGAAGGTCTGTAACTCTTTAAGGAGGTTACAGGGTCTTATCTTTCCTATGAAACGTCTTTAGCGTTTCCCCTGTATACAAATACCGCCCGGTAGCAGGAAAGATCAAGTATCCTAACACACTCTGACTTCTTCTCCATCGATATGATTGCCTTAGCGTTGCGCCGTATTTCTTTACGGGTCATCCTCATCCAATCAAGCTCGAGCCGATCCTCATCGTGGGGGGTGGCAGCGATATTGAAAGCTGCATTTACATCGGCATGGATAACAGCGCCGCAGTGCGGGCACTCAAACCGTTTCCGAAACCTGCGTCCGAGACCCCCACACCTACTGCAGCGCTTTGAGGTGTTAGTTGGGTTTACATACAGGACAGGAATTCCTCTTGGGAGTGCCCGCTTTTCGATAAGGTGTATCAGGGAGATGAACGAATCATTCTCAAACGAAAACTCATACGGGTTCTCTGCTTCTTTATGGGGTAGGTAGCGGTACGTGAAGAGGTTCTCGAACTTGATCCCTGCACAGGATGATTCTGCAAAAGAGACAATCTGGCGTGAGATCTTGTTGAGCGTGGCTTTAAAAGCCTTCCGTTCTCGTGTCTTCATTTTTTTAACTTTCCAGAGTTTTCCTTCACGGTACAGCTTCGTACATTTCGTCATGGATTTTTTTGGGGCAAACTGGAGTCTTTTGCCAAGTTTCATAATTTTGCCGGTCACCAAATCGGCAGCGACAACAGCATGGCCGGTGGTATTGAGGTCAACCCCAATCCAGCGGGCCGGTTGGTGTGCATCGTGATTGTAATGAATGCTATTCACCTTTTATCCGTCGGTATCCTTCATCGAGCAAGAGGTTTTCGAACTACCAGAAGACACCGCGAGCAATCGGTTCCGATAAACCATGACCGCAATGAGACTGCCGGTTCTCACCAAGTGAAGAGAAAGAACAGAAGGAAGATGTATAGGTCCGGCAGGGTCAAGTTTTAATTGGTCAACCGGCGGAATTGTCTCCGTCGATCCCACGCACCCAGAGAATTTATGAGTGGTTACCGCATGGGATTTGACCGAATGCGACACAATAGAGTATGACAAAAGTATATATAAAATTTACTTATTCTATATAAGCCAAGATAATCATCAAAGGGAAACGATCTTCTTCATCCACTTTCTCATATTCTCACTGCGTCGCTGTGAGGGTGTGACGGTCTTACCGTGACCGGTAGTCGACTGTTTTGCTTTGTTTGCCCTATCTTCAAGTTTCTTCCTCGGGTCTTTGGTCATGTCATTTCCTGTTGCTGCGTACAAGGTCAATCAATTCATCGAACGTGTCATCAGTCAGATAGCGCCATCGAGAAGTCAGGAAGCAAAGGGTGCCCGGCCCTCTTTTCATTTCCGACATACTTTCTCACATCAGCACGGAGAAACACCCACAGAAACGCATGGCGCGATGTACGGGCACATGTCAAAATCACGAAGGATGGCAAGCAGCACTGGCAAGCTATCAAGTGGCATTATTGCGAAAAGTGCGGTATGATCTTGCCCGACAACGATTCAAATTAAAAATCCCGTGGCAGTACAGCCCGGCATGTGGAATGCTGCTGCCGGATTGATTCAGACTCTCGCTCTGCACTTCTGTTGGCAATTCTCATGATTGATATAGGCTGCAATTCAAAAGAACACCTGTTTCGAGAACTAGGAAAATTGAGCCATTATATACTATATACTTCAGCTGGTTTTATTGCATCTTCGGGATGTATAAATAGTCAAAATTGGTGGGTTGGACGATATCATTCCCGTTAAGTCCCGACGATGCAACAGAACCCGGATCCCTAATGCTCCACCGGTAAATCCACGAGTTTCTTCATAGCAGATTGCCACAGTTTTCTGATTTCCTCTGGTTCCTGGGTAATGGATAATTTTGTTAACATACCCCGGGACAAAGCTTCGGTCACGATTGCTGCTGCATGCAGGTCAAGGGTATCGGGAATGCATTTTTGTTCCTGGAGGGTCCGCAGGTCATTTTCAATGAACTGAATAGTGTGGTCCATCATCTTCGATACCATCTGATGGATAGCCGGATCCCGGCCGGAAACCGACAAAAGTTCTGAAATTAAGGAAACATATGGGTCCTTTAGAATCCTATCCGAAAGCTGATTAAGAATGGAATCAAAACCTCCCTCCACATGGGAAAGGGTTAGGTTTTCCTCAATTTTCTTTGAGATCTCGATGAGGACCTCACTCATGAGTTCTTCTTTATTCTGGAAATAGCCATACAAGGCGCCCTTGGTAACACCGACCTCCTTTGCCACGTCCTCAATGGTCATGATCTGGTACCCGTTCCGTATCGCAACGGTAATTGCGGCGTCAATGATGACCATCCTCGCCTCTTCTTTATATTTCAAGAATATTTTTGGCATTTTCACCATCTAACTATTAGATAGTGGTGGTTAATATATCTTTATTAGAGCAAAACGAAAGGTATAAATTAACTAAACAACTATTTAGTAATAAAAAACAAAAGGTATGGTGAACTGATGGACTTCATACATGGATTTCACAAAAAGCAGACAATTTCGGCTGCAGGCGGGACTTTCTCTAATAGCCCCGTTAGCCTACCGTGGCTCCTGTGCCTTGTTTCGATCATCCTTCTCTTGTCAGCGGTTCCGCCGGTGATGGCGGGGGAGCAGGTGATGACAGGGAACCCCCAGTTGGATGCGCACATCGCCAGCACGAACGAGTTTTCGCCGGGCGATGACGTTATCCTGCCGGTAGTCATCGAGAACACCGGGCTCAACCAGTTCATGATCAGCGAGTCAGGGATTATCAGCCGGAGCGATCTCTCGAATACAGCAAAGCAGCTTACGGTGACGCTGGGAGCCGGGGACGCGCCCTTAGTAGTAAAGGCAGACCCGCAGATCGTGGGGGAATTGCCGGCGAGCGACAGTGCAACGGCGAATTTCCACATCACGGTCAATAAGTATGCTCAGGCGGGAGTATATCAATTGCCGGTGGTCTTGAACTACACGTACCTGTACCAGGCCAGCCAGGAAGGCACTCAGGTATTAAACTACGAGTATCAGAGCGTCAATGAGACGGTTCTCATCCCAATCAAGATAAAGCCCGAACTTCAGATTGCGGTCTTTGGCGTAGAGGCCGAGAACGTCAACGCCGGAATCGAGGGGTTTGTCAACCTGACGGTCAGGAACATAGGATCGGATGACGGCCAAAACGCAGTGGTCAAAATCCAGCAGAACGGCCAGAGCCCGATCACCCCGGCAGAGGGAAGTGTCTATATCGGGGATTTCCCGGTCGGGGCGACAGCCAACTGCACGTTCCGGGTGAGTGTAGACCAGGATGCGCTGCAGAAGACCTACCCGCTCGATGTGCTGGTCTATTATAAGAACTATGAGGGCGACTACGTTGACTCGCCTATTGAGACCGTGGGCGTCCCAGTAGGCCAGAAGGTGAATTTTGCCATGACGCCGGTAGATATATCGGTCGCTCCGGGTGGCAACACTGTCCTTTCATATAAGGTCAAAAATATTGGTGAGGCCACCGCATATAACGCAGAGGCCCGGATCAGCGCGATCGTTCCATTCACCTGCAACGATGATACGTCATTCCTGGGCACCATGGCCCCCGGGGATATCCGGACAGCTTCATTCGATGTCACGGTCGATTCTGATGCAACAGTCAAGGAATATGGCATCGATGCCGAGGTTCGCTACCTCGATTCATTCGATAACGTGTTCACTTCCGATCCGCTCAAGGCAGATGTCCAAGTGGTTCCACCGTTTAACGTGGTCAACCTGATCGGTCTACCGGCCCTCATCGGCATCATCCTCGCCGTCCTCGCCATTGCAGGCTATGCGCTCTACCGAAAAGGGTTCAAACCGAGGTAAATTGCTGTATTTTCAGCCGTCGTAAAAGGGAGAAATTATGATCGATCAGATCTTCAGTGCCATTGCCCATGCGGTCAATCGCCATCCCAAACTCATACTCGCTGCAATTGGTGTGCTCTTTGTCATTGCTCTTATAGGTACGACCATGATCACCATGGACACCAGCGACAACGTGTACTTGGATAGAAATTCACCTGCGGGTATCACAAATAATCATTATCTCGAGACGATCAACCAGAATACCTTCGTCCTGATTATCAAGACAAGCGATCCGCTCAGCCCTGATATATTGTCGTATATGGATCGTCTGGAAGGAGATCTCCGGCAGCAGCGCTACATTTCAAGTGTCACAAGTATCGTCGATATTCTCAAGCAGGAGAACCACGGGGTCTTGCCTCAGACTACCGGCGAGATTAATGCGCTGGTCAGTCAGATCCCGCCTTCTGCAAAGGCCGTTGTATTACCGTCCAATGTACTCGTCCTGATGGAAGTGGAACCCGATACCGGAATCTCGGATAAGCTTGCCCAGACAACGGTCCTTGACACTGTTCAACAGGTTGTTGACCAGTCGAACCCACCAGCCGGCTTAGCCATTTCAGTATCTGGAATGCCGGCGTTTCATGCCCAATTAGAAGCAACGATGGGATCCCAGATGGGCGTCCTCATCGGTGCTGCGATGATCCTTATGGTGATCGTCATGGGCCTGCTTTTCACCTACGTCAGCCACCGGTTCCTCCCGGTTCTCTTTGTAGGATTGGGTCTGACCACCGCCCTCGGCCTAATGGGCCTTGCCAATATCTCGCTTACCCTGGCAACTTTGGGGGCATTTCCGGTCATGATCGGCCTCGGTATTGATTACGCGATCCAGTTCCATGCCCGGCTGGATGAGGAGGCTAGGAAAGGGTCACTTGACGATGCGATCTATATGACCGTTACCCGGACTGGTCCAGCGGTGATGTATGCCATGCTGGCAACATCGCTGGGGTTTGCCGCGATGTTTGTCTCCACCGTGCCTATGATCCGCTCCTTTGGCTTGGTGGCGATGATCGGTATCATGAGCTGCTACTGTATCTCTCTGGTAGGTATCCCGGCGGTCGCTCACCTGCTCCACTACAAGCCAAAACAGCAGACCCCGGAGGTCTGTTACGCTGTCGGTAAGGCGGCATGCGATACGCTACCGGCCAAGAAGAAGAGTTCGTGGTCATACAGCCAGTTCCTTACCAACAGCGCGGTCAAGATCGCCAAAAACCCGGTTCCCATCCTGCTGATTGGGGTACTTATTGCCGTAGTCGGCTTCCAGATCGACCCGCAAATCCCCATCAATGCCGATCAGAAAGATTTCGTCCCCGCCACCCTGCCGGCAAAGATAGACTTGGACACCGTAACCAACATCATTGGTTCGACCGTCACTGCTGATTATTATATCCAAGGTTCCCGCATTACCGATCTCGATACACTCCAGTGGATTAAGACCTTCCAAGATTACGAACTTTCCCACCAACCCCACATTACCCAAGCGTTCTCCATTGTGACCTACATTATGGCCTATAACGGCGGTACCATGCCCCAGACCCAGAAGCAGGCCGACGATGCACTTGCAAAAATTCCCCAGAGCATCAAGGATCAGTACCTCTATGGATCCATGCGGGGGCTGATCGTATTCGATACAACGAATCTCCAGATACCTCAACAACAGGATCTGAAAAACCAGCTTCAAAACGATATAACGTTCCTTGATCCCCCGCCAGGAATTACCCTGAGTCCTGTCGGTGATTTCGAGGTCTTTACCACTGTCATCTCATCCCTGGTGTCGTCCAAAGATGAGATGACCTATCTCGGCTTTGCGCTCATCCTTATCTGGTTGGCCATCGTGTACCGGCACATCCACGCGATCTCTCCCCTCATCCCCATCATCCTTATTGTCGGCTGGAATTCGGTGATGATGTATATCTTGGGCATCGCCTACACTCCTATGACCGCTACCCTAGCCTCGATGACCATCGGGGTGGCTGCTGAATATACCATTCTCGTAATGGAACGGTACAGTGAGGAGGAGGAACAACTCCACGACCCTATTGAGGCTATCCAGAAGAGCGTCAGCAAGATCGGAACTGCCATTACCGTCTCCGGCCTTGCGACCTTCTTTGGATTTTCAGCGCTCTGCATTTCCAGTTTCCCCATCATCAGTAACTTTGGGATCTGTACCCTGATTGCGGTTGGATTCTCTCTCTTCGGTGCCATCTTCGTGATGCCCGCCGTGCTCTCCATCATGGGCCAGTTTACCGAATGGCTCGACAAGAGAAATCACCAGCATCAGATCGAACCAGAGATTCTTCAAAAAACGGAGAGTCTGACCTAGTTTACAAGAAAAAATGCGTTACGGAGGTAAATCACATGAAAAGTTACACAACCTGTGCAGTCCTGCTCCTCACCGCAGTTCTCTGCATCATACCGGTGCTGGGCCAGGAGACCGGGACGAACCCTCTCTCTCCGGGACTGATAAAGTACCTGGGGGGCACCCCCCAGATAACGGCCTACGTAGCCGGGACGAACGATTTCTATCCCGGTCAGGATGCCACCATCACGGTGGTTATCCGGAACAGCGGAACCGTTGCAACGATGGATACGAACCAGGGCACACTACCGCAGACAGATGTGCCCACCACGGCAAAACTGGTCACGGTAGGGCTCTCATCGGATGGAGCCCCAATTAACATCACGACCGGCCCACAGGAGCTGGGCGATATCCCGAGCCCGGGGATTACCCGTGCGAGTTTCTCGGCTACAATCACTACCGACGCGAACGTGGGGTCCTACACACTGCCCCTGACGGTTCAGTACTCATATCTCTCCAATAGCCTTGCCAATCAGCCCACGAGTGACGAGGTCCTGTCCGTCTACACTCCCGTGAACATCACGATCCCGCTCACGGTCATGATCCAACCCGTGGTCCATGTCAGTGTGCTTGATGCGCAGGCTTCGGGTCTTACCGTGGGTACTGAGGGGTATGTTAACCTGACCATCCAGAATACCGGGTACCAGGACGGGACGCAGGCTACCGTAAAGATCCTGCAGCACGGTAACAGCGCCATCATCCCGACGGACGACAGCGTCTATATCGGTGACTTCCCGCAGAACGGGATCGTCACCTGCCTGTACAGAGTCTCAGTATCCAACGATGCCCAGCAGCAGACCTACCCGATCGATGTTGAGGTAACCTATACAAACTCGGATGGCAATACCGTCACCTCTGCGATCGATACCGTCGGTATCCCAGTGGCCGGCAAACTTACCTTTGCGGTCATCTCGCCCCCGGCGCTGGTCACTCAGGGCTCGGACACCGTGGTTAACATAACCTACCAGAACACCGGCGCGATCACGGCGCATGAGGCCGAGGCACGGCTGAGAGTCTATGATCCGTTTTCAAGTCCGGACACCCTCGCGTATCTTGGCGATATCCCGGCCGGCGGAACCGTAACCGCCCAGTATGCCATCTCTGCCGCGAAGAATGCCGCACTCGGCACCTATTCTTTAAACACGGAGGTCCGGTATCGTGACGAACTCGATAACAGCAAGACCTCCGATATCTTTACCGCGCAGGTCACCATTACCCAACGACCCTCCACCCCACTTCTGGTCCAGGTCTTAGAGATCGCCGCGGTCATTGCTCTCATCGCTGGTGCTGGGTATTGCGCCTTTGCAATGAGAAAGAAACATTGAGAGGTGAACATGATGATACCAAGATCCATTGGAACACACAAAGGAAGGACGTTCGTAATCCTTTTCGTCCTTGCCGTCTGCCTTGTCTCGCCAGCCCTAGCTGGAACGAAGTATCTGGAAGGCAGCCCGAATCTGACAGCATACATTGCCGGGACGAACCAGTATACAGCGGGGAGTGATATCCAGATCCCGGTAGTAATTGAAAACACGGAGATAAACACGAATTATGAGGTATCGCCGTATATTGTAGACCGCGCGGATATCCCGACGACGGCAAAGTTTGTCACGGTCGCGATGAGTGCAGGGAACGCACCGATTGTGATCAAGACCGACCCTCAGATGATCGGGGACATAGCAAGCCAGGAGCAACAGACGGTAATATTCTCTGCAAAGGTCAACGAGGACGCATGGGGAGGTACCTATACCATCCCGCTCACCATCAATTACACCCAGTTCTCGAATATCGCCCAGTATTTAGGCCCGACTACGGTCCGGTATAATTACGTGCCGGTAAACGTGACACTGACCGTGCCCCTGGTTATCAAGTCGGAAGTGATCCCGGAGATAGTTTCAGCAACGTCAGACGATCTGGTGGCAGGTGCAGAAGGGTATGTGAACCTGACCCTCACCAACATCGGGTCGCTGGACGGCACCCAGGCAACAGTCCAACTCGTACAGGAAAGCGGCAGCCCGGTCACCCCGGTGGACACCAGTGTGTATATCGGTGACTTCCCTGCGGGAAGTACGGTCTCCTGCCAATACAGGGTCGCGGTGACAGAGGATGCCGAGAACAAGACCTACCCGATTGACGTTGTGGTAGGCTACCAGAACAGCGATGGCGTTTTCGTCCCGTCCCAGACCAAGACCGTAGGTGTACCTGTCGGGAACAAAGTGGACTTCGCCATTTTGTCCCCTGCGGTCGAGATGAGCCCGGGCAGCGACCACACGATCCAGGTCGAATACGAGAACACCGGGGGTAGCACAATCTATAGCGCTGAGGCCCGTGTCAGCGTGGTCGCCCCCTTCACCAGTTCGTCCGAAGTCGCATATATCGGCGACCTTGCACCGGGGCAGACCGCTGTGGCCTCCTACCAGATCAGCGTTGCAAAAGATGCCACGCTCAAGCAGTACGGTCTCGATTCCGAGATCCGGTACAACAATGCCCTTGGCGATACTTACATCTCCGACCCCGTGAAGGTTCCCATCGATGTTCAAAACCTCACCGGTATCCAAGGCATCGTTTCCAACCCTATCGACGTTTCCCTCATTGTCGCTGTCATCATCGGCATTATCTACGGCGTCTTCCAATCGAAAAAGAAGAAAAATGAGCGTACAAATAAAAAACAATAATTTTCAGAGGGAACAACATGTCAAAAATATTCTTGAATTATAAGGAAGAGGCGAAGAAGGTCATCATTGACGCCGCAATTACGGTTGCGATCCGGGAAGGGTACCAGGCCATGACCATTGAAGACGTGGCAAAGGAAGTCGGTGTTACCAAGGGGGCCCTGTACGGCTATTTCCAGAATAAGGAAGAACTCATGAGTGAGGTCCTGATCGAGATCTCAAAAAAGCTTGAGGAAAACTTGAACCTTTCCCAAGTGGAGGGGAGTTTTGATTCCATTCTTGATCAGCTCTCAGATAAGATTCTAAAAGACCAGCAGATTCCGGTAATTTCAGAACTTATGTCAATCTCCGGCCGGGATCCGGCTATCCATCAGATGGTATCGAAGATGATGGACCACACTATTCAGTTCATTGAAAATGACCTGCGGACCCTCCAGGAACAAAAATGCATTCCCGGTACCCTTGACCTGCATGCAGCAGCAATCGTGACTGAAGCTTTGTCCAGGGGTATGTCAACAAAATTATACGTTACCCAGGAACCAGAGGAAATCAGAAAATTGTGGCAATCTGGAATGAAGAAACTCATGGATTTACCGGCGGAGCATTCCGAAGCCGGTATCTCAACTCGATAGGGAAGGATGATTTGGTAAGTATGTCTCCCGAAAAATCACATTCAACGTATCAGTTCTTCAAAAACATCGAACGCCTCCTCAATCTGACGGATTGCATATTCGCATTTGCAATCACCCTGATGGTTCTTTCGCTTGCAGTTCCGGTTATGGCGAAAAACGATGCTGCCACTGAACTCTCAATGCGTCTTTTCAGTGAATGGCCGTCGTTCTTAATTTATGTCATCAGTTTTATCATCATAAGCGAATGGTGGATGACCCATCACCATATTTTCCAGCACATAACAAAAATAAATCGAACCATTGTCCTGCTGAACTTCGTGTTTCTTTTTTTTATTACCCTGATCCCGTTCCATACAGCTTTACTTATTCAGTATCCCGAAACACCGGTTGCGGTAATATTCTATGCCACGACTCAGGCATTTGCCGGTTTGATTCTCGCGCTGCTCTGGTGGTATTCAACGAAAGATCGCCGATTCTCAGACGCTGACCTTACTCCAGGAATTGTACATTATAGAAGTGATCGCCTAGTTATTGGGTCAATAGGGTTTTTCATTTCGGGAGGGATTGCATTATTCAACACATATATTGCCGTGTTATCGTTGGTTTTTATTGGGTTCTTACTTTGGTATGTTAGCAGATGGCTCTACCTGAAAAGGCTGGTGGTTCCCGATCAGGCCGAATAATTATTAGGCTAAGCGAGAGGAAAATTATGGACGTAAGGCTTTGTGAAAGATTCAGAAAACTAGAAGAAGAAATTGACACTTTACAGGAACGAGTTAAAGTTCTGGAAGAACAAGTAACCCCGAGGCAACCCCCTAATAAACCACAACGTTTTCATGATGAATTTGTTTTGGTTCACGAATGAATTTTTTTAAATTTTTTTCAGTCACCTATATATTATTTCCAATGGATAAAGTACCAATCCAGCTCCGGTTCTGATAATAGTCAACATTGATGGGTTACGACACTATCACTTCCATTAAGTGCCATTCACGCAACGGCACCTACCACGGAAATTATTTAACCCTTTCTCTCCTCTAGTGAACTTATGACACGGTGGGGACGCGAAGAGGATCGGTTGTTGTTGATCCTCATCGGCGGAATCTTCATCATTGTGGCCATTGCTTTCTTGCCGCTCATAACCGTCGTTGTCTGGGCCACCGCGGTTGCCGTAGCACTGATGCCCTTTCATCGTCGGCTGTCACAAATCGTCAGCCCGGCTGCTTCTGCCACGTTTCTTACCCTTTGGGTACTTCTCGGCGTTCTCCTTGTCCTCTCTGCGGTGGCAAACGTCATCTATTTCAATATCCAGTACATCGGCACCATGGCCACCGCCCTTACACGGGGCTTTGAACACACTGGCCTTGCCACTTTCCTCCCCCCACTCTCGGAAACCCAGCTGAACAACATGCCCCAAACTATCGTACAGATGTTACTTCAGGCAGTCACCCCCTCGGGATCGAACCCTGTTCTCCTCGCGCTCCAGATCGTCATCTTCTTTCTCCTTCTCTCTATGCTCCTTTTCTATGGTGAAAAAATCTGGGATGCACTAATGCACCCGCTCCCGGATACTGTACAGGCCGCAATCGGAAGACTTGCCGAGATCACGGGGAATACTATCTACTCATTGCTCATCATCCAGATCACAGCTGCGGCGATCTGTTTTATTCTCGCCGTCCCGTTCTTTACCTTTCTCGGTTACGGCCACGTGCTCCTTTTCTCCACGATGATCGGCCTTGCGATGCTCATCCCCCTTATCGGGGCGCAGTTTTTTCTTTTAATCTTTCTGCTTTACATGATTGCGCTCGGCGATTACAGGAGTGCGGTGATCGTTGCCCTTGTCGGTTATCCTCTGCTCAGCGGTTGGATCGATTTCTATTACCGGCCGATGATGATGGGTAAACGAGTGGCGGTGCACCCGGTATGTATGATGATTGGCATCTTTGCCGGAGTACCTTTCATGGGGCTGGTCGGTTTCATCCTCGGGCCTGTGCTCGTCGCGCTCGTAGTAACCGGGTTTAGAATCTATGCTGAAGAGATCGGCACGCGTGCGCCACCGGCTCGCTTGGTATGATCCGAACGGGCGGCCAGGCATATCTTATTATGGTACGCGGGCCATCCTTGACCGTTGCAGTATGACAAGTGAAGAGATGTTGCAGGAAACTGCGTCACGCATGAAAGAGTTTCTGATGGCAAGAAATGTCATGGGCGAATCGATCGATATCGGTGACAAGATAGTAATTCCCGTGGCACGATTCGGATTCGGCTTTGGCGCAGCCGGGGGCAGCGGGAAAAACGTTGGCGGAGAAGGAGCGGGCGCGGGTGGGGGAGTCGAACCGGTCGCACTCATCATCCTCCACAAGGATGTGAAGGGACCAGAAGGCGTACAGGTTATGTCCATTAGCAAGGAAAACCCTATCGCCCAAGTGATCTCGGCGCTGAGCGAGACACTCGCGCCACTGGTAATTCAGGCGATCAAGTCCATGAATAAGAAGATGCCGGCGGGGCAGGACACGAAAAAGTCGAACGATTTATAATAGGCAAAAAGCCGCTATTTGTCGCTGGTATGGACACGTTCCTGATCCCCCTTTTTCTCACCGCAGTCCTCTGCGGAGTGTTCATCATGTCAGCGCTCATCCTTTATGCAGTCCCAGTCAGGTTTGCGATCAGCTATTCCCTAAAAGAGGGGTGGGAAGAGAGCACAATAACTGCATCGTGGGGACCGGTATCTGGTTCGATGATCCATAGAGCCCAACGCAGGGTCATGCGTATCCTTTTTATCGGCAGAAAGATCTGGTCCCGTTCAGAGCCAGACGACAACCCGCGGACGGATGCAGCTAAACCCAGCACCCACGGACAGGGCTTATCACCAGCTGAGATCCTTGGAGTTGTTCTTCCTATTATTGGGGATGCGGGAACATTTTTAGGGGAACTCTACCGGCAGAGTCGTCTTGACAAGGTGACCGGGACGATCAGGATCGGGATGGAAAACCCGGCCGCCACCGGTACGCTATATGGCGGATACTGGGCGTCGCGGTTCGCCCTGAACGCATCACGGATCTTCATTGAAATGGAACCGGTATTTGGGGAACGGGTACTCGATCTGGACATTACGATGCGCCTCCGGATCCGCCACCCCCTAATCCTTATCATCAAAGGGATCGCGCTCGTACGAAACCCGGCGCTTAGGAGATCGCTTGGTCTCCTGCGGAATCAAACTATGGGGACAGCTGCATGACAGAACCGGAAATCCGAATCCAAACGCCGATCCGTTCCGGTGGGCGCCTTCTTGTCCCGGTAGTGCGGGAGGGCGGTTTTACCGGTATCGGTGGCAGTACTGGATTTGTGGACCCCGTCGCGCTTCTCTTCGAGGAGGATGGGAACTGGTATCTCGTCCCGCTTGTGCCTGGTTTTTCCCAGAAGGAACTCGAACCGGCATTTACTTGCTGACTTTAACAAAAAGCTGTGCGCATGGATCTCAGGCAACTGGTAGAGTGGTTCAGTTGCGTTTACGGTTGGCGACTAATATTTCATCTCATTAAAGTATTCAGTCAGTCACCAACGCATCAGCATCATCTACACAGTCTCACTTACGGGTATAACGTTGAACAAACGGAGTGCAATCGAGAACGGGGTCTCGCTGGCGTAATTTAAAAATTATGGCTGTGTTACATTTTCAGAAGTTGGTACAGCTGTGAGATAGCCGTCATCGTTTTGAAACCTTTATCGGTAATGATGTAATCCCCCCTCTCATGTCGCTGAATTATCAGACCGGAGTCAGTAAGTTTCTTGATATGGAAGAGAAGATTTCCGCCACGCAGTCCGGTCAACTCCGAAATATCTGAAAATGTCCGTGTCTGGGCTGTGAGAGATTTCAAAATCTGGAAACGTTGGATATTCGCCACGGGTTCGAGAAGATTCTTTACAACGGATTCATCAACAATTTCCGGAGTCGTGTCATTTTTGTCGCTATTTTTTTTATAAATCCCGAGCGACTGCATCAGGTCAATTTGTTTTTCAAAAAGACGGTTAACTTCGGAAAAACATGTATCACAGCGATCGTATCGCCCCTTGCTCCGCATCTTTTTCATTTGTTCACGATAAGACTGGATAATCTCATCTGAGACTTGTCCGTCATTGATATGTTTCGCTGTATTCCGTAAAAAATCCATAAATATCTCGTAACACTTATCCCGCATCTTGCAGTCTCCGACCATATGTGCGGAAAGATCCACTTTCGCATTATCGATCTGATGGTTCGTGAACAGATCCGAATAATTTTTTTTCAGATCGGTGAGGACGGCATCCACATGCTGCTGGTTCGCCCGCTCGATAAATCGCTTCAGTTCTGAGCGGAGCCCAGTAATTTCCGTCTTGAGTTCATGAATTTCCGTTGATGATCCCAGCGTCGCACCCATAATACTCCTTTTCCCGACACGATAATTCGCAATGGATGCTCATTACCCTGCGGGTCATTTTTCTGTACCAAAATGCTTTGTATATTTTAATGATGCTCAAGTATATATTAATAACACTGCTATCAATGTACGGTGAAAAAAATGCCGACATGGAAGTACACGGACAAAAACATGTCCAAAAAAAAGGCAGAGGAATCGTTGAAAGCAATCAAGAGTGCCTGTTTCGGATGCGACACCCACAATGCGGACTGCTCAATTGCAAAGGCAGCCGGGGAAGTATCTGGAATGCTCAGCTGTGAGACCCTCTCTGTCAAGGAGCAGATCCATTCGCAGATTTCTGGTGCGCTCAAGGGAGCAAAGTTCCCGGTCAAGACGCCGAAGGATCTTATTGCAGCGTTTCCCAACGGCGCAGATACGACTTGTAAGGTTGGCGATCTGAAGATGACTGTTGGGGAAGCCGGAAAATTACTCAAAGCGTCTGATTTTCCGTTTAAGAGTCCAAAGGCTGTTGCAGATGTCATTGTCGACCGGGCAGGACTGTAAATCTCTTCTTTTTTTGCACGTTCTCTTCTACTTTAAAATCACAAATGGGTTCTTATCGTTGTCATATTGTTACGCGGCGTAAAACGAGAACTGACGAGAACAGGGTCGATACAGAGATGAAAGTCTCATCAATCTATAAGAACCCTCTTTTATCAACCGTTGTGCAATATCAAAACAGACGGGTTCGATAACCGCATTTTTTACAAGAATATACGGCGACAATTCTATCCCGGTTCTTTAAGAAATCCTTCACCTGAACCTGTTCGTATGAATACATCAGAGATCCACAGACCGGGCAGCGGGGCACTCAAGATCAGAATCCTTGGGGAGTCCTGAAATCTTCGGTTGGGTTGTATGAGTCATCAGCCATCGGGCTCCCCACTAAGAAATATACTTCTATCATGGTTATATAAATTCTCCCCAACGGAGGTTCTGTCAAGTTATCGGCTGTTTCTGAAATTTAATGCTCCAAAGAAAATGGGCTAGCTACTAAAGATTGACAGAACTAATAACAACATTTATTGGAGTTCATTCGCAATGGCAGGTTGATACCAATGGTTTCGAATACGTTTCCTGTTGAAAATGTCATCGGCATCAAGTGGAGATTGCTGATCCTCCTTGGGTTGCTTTCGGTGATCTTCGGACTCCTTGTCGTATTCTTCCCGACCATTTCCGCCACAGTGCTCGTGGAACTTATAGGGATCCTGACCATCGTGTTCTCGTTTGCAGCGTTGGTGTTCTCCGCCCTCCCACCGGGTGGCTGGAAAACCTCGCTGTTCCTTGCCATGCTTGCAGTCATCGGGTTCTTCTTTGGCATTGCCACGGTCATCCAGCCTATCGTCATGGGGATGGTGATTTTCTACATCGCCGGTATAGCCCTCTTCATCGGCGGTCTCATTAGCCTCGTCCTCGCAATTGGCGAGAAGAAGATGGTGCACCGAGGTCTGTTTGCATTGCAGGGTATACTCGCGATCATCATCGGGCTCCTCGTCTCCATCTTTCCCGTTTTCGGTGTCGCCCTGATGGTCATCTATGTCGGTGCGACCTTGGTCATCTACGGAATCATTGGCATTGCCATCGGGTACTTTGTCTATGCCATAGCCCATGCTATCGAGGAAACCTAACCAAGGTAAATCGTTTCTTTTTCGGTGTTCAGAAATATTATATGCCATTTATTGCAGGAATTTCTCATAAAACACGCACAAGCGAGGATTCTGGTGCATAATGGACTTAAAGAAAATGTTTCAATGACCCCATAAGCACATAAATTTTTAAAAGGTTCCGACAACGGATCAGAAATTAAAAAAAACTATTTTTTTGGCGATTATGATAAGCGCTCGGATCCGTTGTCAAGTGAAATCAAAAGTTTCGGATAGGTATGTGAAAAATCTGCCGGACATGAGGATCGAGGCGTCAGTTGCGCCTACCTTATTTATAAGATCTAAATGATCAGCAAACATTTTCTCGCGAATTTCTTTATCAAGGCATGCCGCTAGGAAAAGACCCGTTACCATTTTAATGCTGTTAGGGTCGTCTACCACCGCATCCCATAACTTCTCGTAAAGCCTGAAACATTCTTTAAGGTACAACTCTTTAGGCTTTTCACCGTATGATTGAAGAGTATCGGGGGCCATTGGTTGGTTTTGCATAATTGTGTCTCAGCATGTGTAAATTTAATGTTTTTTGTATACAATGTAATGTGATAGGTGTGCGAGCTTAACAACTTCTCTGCGAGTTTTCTCCCGCCCGCAGATTTCTGCAGGGGGGCTGGTCGGGCCGAGAAGAGACTCCAGCTGAAAAGGGGGAAGTTATGGTGCTGGGGCCGCATGAGCCGTTTTTGTCGTAATTGATACGAACATTACTGAGATCCCAAGTACTACCATAAAGGCACCCGCGATAAATGGAAGGAGGGCAACTGAAATGAGGGGGAAATACAAGCAATAGAATACCGAAAACCAAGCTGAGAAGAATCCGAGATTTGTTAGAAAGCAGTTAGGTGCTGAATTTGTATTTTACTCCTTAATTTTAATCTGTTAAATCATTCTTTTTTCGGAGCAATCCTACAACAATGGATCCAACAGCAAGAATTGAGATCCCAATAATAGCCAAGGTGATGTAATTGAAATGTTCCTGAACGATTGGCAGGCCTCCAACGAAATACCCAGCAAGTATGATAGTACAACTCCACAGGAAGGCGCCCACAACGTTATATGTGATAAACCATCGGTAATTCATCTTGCCGACACCGGCAAGGAACGGTGCAACTGTTCGGATATAGGGGATGAAGCGTGCGATAATAATGGTAAGACCGCCATATCTGGAAAAATATTCCTCAGTTTTCTCCAGATGACCTTTTCTCACATGCTTTTCGAGTACATTCATCCCCTTAGTTTTTGCGATCCAGTAATTGACCGAATCTCCAAGAACCGCTGCAGCACAGAGAGTGATGATCAGGATCTCTACCTTCAAGTAACCTGAGCTCGCGAACGCCCCTGCAATAAAGAGAAGCGAGTCCCCGGGAAGAAAGGGGAATATCACAAATCCCGTTTCGCAGAAGATGAGTACAAACAGGATGAGGTAAGTCCAGAATCCATATTTCTGGATAATTCCCGGTAGGTACTTATCGATGTGAATAATGAGATAAAAAAGAGTAAAAAGATCCATAGATCGTAACGATATACCTATTCGATAAATATAAGAGTATCGGGTTATGTTGCATTGTTGGGATCTTTAAATAGTCCACGTCGACGGGTTAGGACGATATCCTTTTCGTTAAGTCCCATTAAAGCAATAGAACCTGTTGATCTACTCTCGGAAAAACTGCAGGGGACCTAAAACTTGAAATAGCAATGCAGAATAACCAAAAAAAAGCTCGATGCATGGCAAGAAAATCTGAAAAACAACCGAAAGAATCAGCGAAACCGATATCCCCCTGTGGAAGTAGTTGTCCGTATTTTGTTGAAAAAACCTGTGCCGGTGAAGATACCCGGTGTGCACTATATTGGCGTTTTTCACAAGGTCTTACATAACAAAAAACGGTATCCACACAATTTCCATGTCCGAAATGTGATATTAGAAGTGCCGCATTGCAAAATACAGAATAATCACCCGCCGCGAGGAGATTGTTTCCGTTGTGCTGTATGAAATCGGCCAGAGATTAAGTCTATTATGAAAATCTTGATAACTCGTTAACGTATCTTTGACGTTTGACGATAGGGTGTATCATGTGTTGCTCCTTGGTGAAGGCCGTCGATCTAGGAGGAAGATCCTATGTCTCTATGACGGGCATCCGTGCGCGAAGGTTACGTCAATCCATGCACAGATCGCGTCCCTGACCTTCCGGTAACCGTCAAGGATCTCCTCATCAGTGCCCGGGGTGAGATGTGGATCGGGGAACCCGTGATGGATCGTTTTTTTCGCGGTCGGTACGACCGGGCAGACAGTATTGACGTTGTTACAGAGCGTGACGGCAAGATCGAATGGAACCCCTTTAAAGGTGTCGAGCGGCTTTGACCATTGACTGGAGATGTCGATACCGATTTCCTGCATTACCACAATTGAACGGGGAGCTACCCTGCCCGCTGGGCGGGTGCCGGCCGAGAAGACTTCATATTGGTCGCCGAACTTTGCCCGGAGGTAACCCTCTGCCATCTGTGAACGAGCCGCATTTGCGGTGCAGATAAAGAGTATACGTTTTTTATCGGTCATAATGCACCTTGATGTTGGAATGTAGCCTTTATACCATTTCTTTTACGTTCTGTCAAATCTTCGGGAACTGAGGTTTAGTTTACGTCAGAGATATATGTATCACCTCCCGACAACTTGACAGAACCCAAAAAGGGAATTTTTAAATAGCCGGACGGAAAATGCACGTTTGTATGGAAACGGTACCTGCTTCGTCCAAATCGTTCTGGAGTAGTTATTCCTGGCATCATCCTTGGTGGATCCTCCTACTGTGGGGTCTCCTTTCCGTCATTATTGGGATTCTCTTCCTTGTTCTGCCTGGTATTACGACTCTTGTCTTTGTCACATTCCTTGGCGCATACTGGCTTGTCGGCGGCATCTTCTCCTTGGCCGGTCTGGCTTTTGACCGAACCAATTGTGGCTGGAAGATCTTCCTTGCAATTATTAACCTGATCGCCGGTATTCTTGTGCTTCTCTATCCTCTCTATAGCACACTTCTCCTGCTTCTGTTCTTTGTAGTCTTCATCGGAGTATGGGCATGCTTCATCGGTTGCGTTCATCTCTATCATGCCTTCACCTTTAAAGATGCGGGAAATGGCATCTTGGGGATTATCAGTATTATTTTCGGTATCCTGCTCCTTCTCTTCCCGGTGATCTCAGCCGCACTCGTCCCACTTGTCGCAGGGATCTTAGCGGTCGTTATTGGTATCATTGCCATGGGGACTTCATTCAAGTTAAAGGGGAGTCTCTCCGCGGCGGTAGCTGCCTGATACTCATCCCTTTTATGGATTGGGGAATACCAAACTGCCGATAACCTGACAGAACCGGAAAATTTTAATATAGACTCAACTGGCAGAATAAATTAATCAATTTCTGAATCTAGATGCCTTTAGCGAACGAATCATGGACCCCGATCAATTGAGTGTCGATGATACATTTGAGCAGAGGGTGCTTCTCCTTGAAGAAGGGAGGCTTGCATTTGACCGGTTTTTCACGGGGAGTATCAACCAGATCCTTTCAAAAATTTTCACGCTGTTCCAGATCTTTCTCCTTATTGTTACGATCCAGATACCCATCATAGGGCTTAAAATTTCCTCAATGACTTACCTGAGTTATATCGTTCTCCTGGCAAATTTTATCATAATCGTCATCATATTTACAGTTTTTTATGAGCAGATCCTGCCAAAACCTTATGCTCATGTTGTCGTTTTTGAAGACGACAAATACAAAGAACTCTGCGGAATGAATAAAACGCAACTTGTAGACCATTTCCTTCAAGAGACCCGGAAAGCACACCTTAATAATAAGGTCATATTCACCGATTTACTGAAAAAATATAAACTTTCATTAAGACTTATGATCGTTTACCTGATTTTATTCATCACCCTCATCATCATCCTGTATTAAAAAGAGCAAAACCGGGAAGATCCCCTCTTTTTATCAGGGACTAAAAGATTTCATATGCCCCTCTGGAACCGGCAGCCTGACGGGACTAAATTGCTCTTTTTAATAAAATGGTTTATTGATCATGTCCAATCAGGCATGCAGCGTATTTTCCCTTGTCTGTTATGACAATTATCTTGTTTCTGCCCCTTTTTTCAATGGCTATATATTCATTACTTTCCAATCCATCCAGGAGACCACGATTAATTCTCACAAGCACGTTGCTCATGGTCCGTTGTTTTCCCCCGATGCTCTCGTTCAGGTCCTCAAAACCCTGCAGTTTTTTGTCTCGGATCATGGTGATGATGTCATTGGTGGTCATGGTCCCTTTATCGTAGAGTTCAACAAGAAATGTGCTTTTTGCGCCGGAGGGAATATCGATGGTGAAGTTGGTTAAGACAAAATAGGACGGCTCTTTGATGATCGTCAGGCCATGTTCCATTAGTTCTTCGGTATTTTTTGCATACCCCCCGTCTTCATGCACATAATAGACCTTGACATCATGGTACATGGCCGCGAGGGTTGACGCGACGGCGCTCAGTTTTCCGGCCGCGCTCATATTGACGTACACAAGGTTTTCCTCTTTTTTCTCGTGGACGATGATGTCGCTGATCGTTGATAACAGCGGCAGCGGATCCCCGATTTCGCTCTCGATGGTAATGATCTCGATATTTTTGTGTTCGAGCCGTTTCTTTGCGGTCTCCAGGAAATATTTGGGACCAATATCGAATTTTTTCGACTTCGAATGCAACAGGTAGATCTTATTCGCTCTCAGTTTCTCAAAGGGCCGGACCGCCCGGTCTATCTCGTGTTTGATAGGAATGATGTGCACAATCTCGTCCATGGTACCTCCTTAGTAACGATATTAACGATATTTACGTATAAATCTTTAAGTTTTATCCCGCCCATGTTCTGGTGATAATATCGGGAGTTACACCGCGTATGGACCTTATCAGTATCATCACCGCTCTTGCCGGGCTCTTTGTCATCATCGGGATCGGGTTTGCCGCCCGGAAGTACGGCATCCTCAACGGTGACCGCCTCCATCTCATCTCCCATATCCTCGTTAACGTCTCGCTGCCGGCACTCTCCATCGTCAGCCTGCAGGTACAACAGACGGCAACGACCATGGGTATTGCCGGCCACATGCTCCTAGTTGCCTTCGCGTGCTATCTTTCAGCTTTTGTGATCGGGCTTGTTCTCTTCCGGTTCGTTCCCTCGACTTCTGAGGAAAAAGGCATCTTCCAGTTCATGCTCATCTTTTCCAATTCGCTGTTCATGGGCATCCCGGTGGCAAGTGCGATGTTTGGCGCGAGTTCGCTCTTCTACGTGTTCCTCTTTAACGTGCCCTTTTATCTCCTGGTCTTTACGCTCGGGGTCTGGCTTTTGAACAAAGGGGCGGGAAGGTTCGATATGAAAAAGTTCCTGCTCTCGCCCGGACTTGTGGCAGCGATCGTCGGCTTGGTAATCTTCCTTCTGAAGGTTACGCTCCCCCCCCGTTGACTCTGGCCTAGGCCTCGTCGGATCGGCCACGACGCCGCTAGCCATGCTCGTGGTCGGCGCACTGCTTGCCACCATCCCCCCCAAACAGCTGGCCGGTGACTGGCGGATATACCTGGTGACTGCGCTGCGGCTTGTCATCATCCCAATCGTGGGATACCTTGTGCTTTCGCATTTTATCGCGGACAAGGTGCTCGTGGGGGGGGGGTCGCGGTGCTCATGCTTGGGATGCCGGTGGCGGCAAACCTGGTGCTGTTCTGTGAGGATTTCCACATGGACGCAAAACTTGCCTCGCAGGGCATCTTTATCACTACCATTCTGTGCCTAATAACGATCCCGCTCCTCGGGCTGCTTATCTTATGAGAAGTTGACATTGGGAAATGTTTATGCCGTCAAGCATTACTCCTACCTGCCAAAATCGTATGTGATAAATAGAATATAGGCAAGTAACTGAAATAGGGGCATGTCTAAATGCCAGCATCTACTGGACAATCGCAATAGACGTTAAAAGATTTTGATGTGGGATTTAAATGAAATTGTCTGGATGATTTAGATTGAATTCCCACTCCACAGTCCGACACAATATAGGGTTTGCCGATAACTCCTGAAGCACGTGAGATACTCGAAAGATTTGAAGCTATAATTTGCCCCAATCCGGATCTCATGGATAAAATAAAGGAAGAAGAGCGACCTTTTGTTGCCATATTACATATTAATTGTTAAAAGCTATGACGGAGAAAAAGAGAGCCCAAAGTCCGTATTGCTGAATTATTTTCTCCGGAAACTCCCCCCCTCCCATATTAAAATAAATCAACATTCTAGGTCACACGCATGGGGGGACGTCCATGCCCCGCTTTCGGCATACGAGGCATATTGACAGATAGGACACAATGGATGAACAGACTATAAAATGAAACATAAACTGCTCGTACGGTTATATTTTTTTGAAAATTTTTCTTTGTGTAATTTACTGATAGGGATGTCCCCGCCTTGGAAGGCAGTGGGGGCACTCACTCATCGGAAGTACCAATTCGTTTATAGGAATTTTTTAGTTCCTTCATGGTGAGTAATTAGACCCATTGGATATAAAAATAAAAACACAGAATTAGGTTTTATTTTAAGAAATAGGCAATTTAAATAGTTATATTATTTTATATTAGGATATAACCTATTTTATAAATTGATGGGAAAACACAGAAATATACATATGTAGATATGAAAATAGAAAGCAAGATGGGCTTGGATTTAGAGAGAAAATAAGCTCCGTATTTTTTCCAAAACGTGAAAAAAACATATATGTAATTGGGAAATATCAGGATGAAACCATTTTCAAGGTTCTGGCAACCTCTCGCCGTATGATTTCTCGGATCTCATCCCCGCGCATGTGGGATACATCCATCTCTTGAAGTCCTTGTAGGTGATCGGCATTCCGTTTGGATTCTGCCTGTAGTGCCTCTAGTTTTTCCAATCTCGATTTTAATTCAAGATTCTCTTTTTTGAGGGTATCCAGTTTCCCGGTTTGGATACGGTGATCGGCTCTCGTGATATAGAGCGTTGACTCCCCCGCATGGAACTGGTTGCGTACATCCTCATCTGAGATCCTCACGTAGCTGCCGGTCAAATACCCGGTGTGCCTCATGATCTTCTCGACAATATCCAGCGGTATCGAGCGAACCGCGTGAGTGCGGAAGTACTTACGGCATGAGTGGATCGTGCACTTCGACCAATACTTCCCCTCTTCACCATCGACTAAATCGTAGAGCCGGGAGAAGATGTGGCGCATCGTCGGATATGCCACGCAGAACAGGCGATCGTCATCTGCCGGGATGTTCTTGGCGTAGTATTTAGTCCTTGCAACCTTGAGATATCGGTCACGATCCCGCAGCCAGAGACCCAGATATTCCTTAGCCTCATCTGAGAGATACACTTTACCACCCCGGCCACCTTTTGCGATTTCGTTGGGGATTGTGATGGTATCACCTTTGACATCCGAGAGCCGAAGTTTACAGCATTCTCCCGCTCGCATCCCGGTGGAGATGAGAACTGCAAGGATCGCACGGGAATGCGAATCGCCCAGATCCATCATTTTCTGCAGGGTCGACAGATCCAAGGGCTTGTCGTTCTGCTCGACAGTCTTCCGGGGTTTCAGGATATTGAGTTCCAGTTCATCGAACTTCGCGCCGTTCAGGGTATAGAACCGATGGATGATGCCGAGGTGCACGCGGTTACCCCGCTCACTCTTGTCCATTCTCGAGGCGGCGTAGTTTATCAGGTTGTCTGGTAGAAGATGATTATGCAGATCTTCAAGAGGCACATCGAGGAAACGCGCAAACGAGCCGAGGATAGACCGATACTCCTCAATAGTCCTTGGAGACCGCCGAGCAAGTTTAAGGCGGGCGAGATAATCGGGCACAGAATACATCTGAGCTCATATTGGGGTTTTTTGGGTAATAAGTTTTCTGTGTTAAGGTGAACTATCAATGTACGTGCTCTGCGCCTCATGTATCCTCAATCCTTCGTTGCGGGCCAATGGCATCACAAAACAACCGGATATCCTATTGTTCGACCGGTGCATTGACCGGTGTAAACAATTTGGGATCACGATGGTGCCGATGCCCTGCCCGGAGACGCTGTACCTTGGGCCTGAAAGGGAGCCCGGCACCTATCTTGAACACTTGAACACCACAGAATTTGCCACGCTTCTCGACGATCTGTGCAGTTACGTAAACAGGATCATCGAAGAGCGAGGCTCCCCCCTCTGCATCCTCGGTGTCAACTCCTCTCCTACCTGCGGGGTGACCAGCACGTATTATGGGAGCGAAGACGGCAAACCCCCCAAACGGCAGGGCCGGGGGGTATTTCTTGCATGCTTCCCCGGGATCCGGGCACGGGATGTTACAGAGTTTGCGAAATACAGGATTTACCTTGCCGCACCGCTTTTTTCCGAAGCGGAGAGGGCATACAACGAGAGCATTGCGGCGTTTCTGAAAAAGGAGCATTTTGAGGTATACCTCCCTCAGAACGCCGGGGATGACGGCCCGTTACGGCAAGAGCACGAACACGCCCGTATCTTCACCAAGAACCTGCAGGCATTGCACGGTGCAGATATGGTGATCGCGATTATCGACGGCGCAGATGCGGATTCCGGCACCGCATGGGAGATGGGATATGCTGTAGCGCTGGAAAAACCGGTAATTGCTATCAGGACGGATTTCCGGCAAGTGGGCATCAACGAGCAGGTCAACCTCATGCTGGAGCAATCCGCCCGAGTGGTTTCCAGCAAGGAAGAAATCCTGCAGGCACTCGAACCCCATTTAATCGGTGATATTGTCCAGTAATGGTACATCATCCTGTCGGGATAATGTCCCTCAGAAAAGCAGTGCAGATAATCCGGCAAGTTATATGATGATTATTACATAATAGTGAGTGATAGCGATGGCAAAGAAAAAGGGGGAGCGGCACAGTGAAAAGGAACCACATCGTCCGGCTGAATGCGATCTTGACG
>Ga0326728_10004679_pt1 | contig 39967 bp, 25 predicted proteins | sample MB3enrmetagenome_FD_207602 | JGI IMG/M metagenome (GOLD analysis project Ga0326728, IMG submission 207602) | Lab enriched peat soil microbial communities from McLean, Ithaca, NY, United States - MB31MN | ecosystem: Environmental > Terrestrial > Soil > Wetlands > Peat | place: USA: New York... | reverse complement strand
TCCATAACGGAACTCGATATACAGCGTTCGAACAACGCCTGACAGTCCTCGCATCGCTGATCCATCAACCACAAACATAAATCAGCAGTTATGTTCTGGCGAGGCTTATTTAAGTGGCATTGGACTTAAGTCCGCCCCACAGGAACCTTTCCACCCAGTCAAAGCCCTAGATGCTGGCACGCGGCGGAGGCGGGCAGGTGGACTTCACGGAATTAACTCCGTCACTGCGTTAAGCTGGTGGCGAAAGCACGGGCGGCATGTGCGCTCGAACACACCGCGGGCCGTCAATCGCCACAAAGGAGAACCCAATGCCGCGTAACGGTGAGAACCGCTCTTCCTGGAGCCGTCGTTCGTTCGTTGTCCGCTCGATCGCGGCGGGGGCCGGAGGATTACTCGCCTGGCCTGCATTCGGTGCCTCTTCTTCGGTGGCGAAGATCGCCGTCTTCTTCGATCCGGACTTTCCCACTGTCGATCTGGAGCCGCTTTCGCGAGAGACCCTGACCGAAGCGCTTTCCGGTTTCGATGTCTCGTTTCTGAACGGCGTGGAACTGGGGGATGCCGCGCGGCTCGCCGAGTACAGAATCCTGGTGATGCCGTTCGGATCGGCTTTCCCGAAATCCGCCTGGCCCTCCATCCATAAGTTTCTGACCGATGGTGGAAGCCTCGTGAACCTGGGCGGAGTCCCCTTCGCCGTTCCGGTCGTTGTCGAAAACGGCCGCTGGCGCCAGGAATCGCGTCAGACGGCTTACCACAAAACTCTCTCGATCACCGAAGCTTTCGCCGTTCCGTCCAGTCGCATCGCGGCGTACCGCCCGGCGGAGAGTCCGTGGACCGATGGATTCCACGCAAAGACGATTTATGAGCTTTATCTGCGTTTGACAGCTACCAAAGATCAGCCGCTGGAAATAGGTAGCGCCGGCACACGAGATGCGGTTATCCAGGCTTCCGTACACGGCGTCGATACGCATGATGAACCGGTGGCAGCCCCGTTTGTCGAGATCGACAGGCTGCAGGGGGCCTTCGCCGGAGGCCGCTGGGTGCTGGCAAATATCCAGGGATCGCTTTCCGCGGCGGTCATTCGGGAGCTAGTCGAACGTGCGCTCCCAGGCGCCTGGGAGTTCGATGTTCATCCGAGTTTCGCCAGTTACTACGGATCCGAGCGGCCGTCGTTTCAATTGCGCCTGCTGCGCCCGCGAGGCCGGGTCGAGCAGTGGACCCAATCCCCGTGCCGGCTGGATATACGCGACGAACAAGGCCGGGTAGCAATATCCGTGGAAGCGCCCCTTCTGGGAACCGGCTCGCTGGCTCTGGGAACCGCCGAATTGCCCGCCGGCCCGCTCCCGCCCGGCTCGTATCGGGTAGACGCAACCCTCGGCGCGCTCCGCTATCGGACCGGTTTCTGGATGTGCGATGCATCCCGCGCCAGCGGCTTGGAAGGCGGCGAGCCATTCACCTGCACCGAGGATTTCCTCTGTCGCGGCGGCAAGCCTTATCCCGTCACAGGCACAACCTACATGGCCGCCGATACGCAACGCAAGTTCCTGTTCGAGCCAAACCCCTTTTTGTGGGACCGCGATTTCGCCGCCATGAAGGCCGCCGGGGTGAACATGGTGCGCACAGGCCTGTGGACCGGATGGAAACAGATGGTTCCGGAAGCGGGCCGCCCCACCGAACAAGCGATGCGGTCGCTGGACGCGTTCCTCCTGACCGCGCGCCGGCACGGCATACCCGTTGTTCTCAACCTGTTTGCTTTTCTGCCCGAAACCTGGGGCGGCCAGAATCCCTACTTCGACCCGCGCGCTCTGGACGCGCAGAAGCAGTTTGCCGCGGAATTGGCGTCTCGCTACCGTGACAGCAACGATCTGCTATGGGACCTGATCAACGAGCCGTCCTTCTCTTCATTCGCCCAGCTCTGGCGTTGCCGGCCTAACTACGACGCCTACGAAGCGGAGGCCTGGCGTAAATGGGTGAATGCGCGCCGCGCCAATCTGGCGGATGAGTGGGGCACTACGCCTCTCGATTCCCCGGATCTGCCGGCGCTCGACGATTTCGACGACGCCAACATCTTCGAGAACAGCCATCCTCTGCGCGCTCTCGATTATCGTCTGTTCGCACAGGAGATGTTCAACAATTGGGTCACTGAAATCTCAGCCGCCATTCGCGCCGCCGGCAACCCGCGCCAGTTGATCACCGTGGGGCAGGATGAGGGCGGGCTTTCCGACCGGCCCAATCCGCTGTTTCACGATTCGGTGGTCGATTTCACCTGTATCCATAACTGGTGGTTGAATGACGACCTGCTGTGGGACAGCATCATGACCAAATCGCCTTCGCGGCCTAACCTGGTGGAAGAGACCGGCATCATGTTCGCCGAGACCATGCGGCGCACACCCTGGCGCACCGAAGACGAAGCGCGCAAACTATTGGAGCGGAAACTCGGGTTGGCCATCGGGGCGAACGGAGCCGGTTTCATCCAATGGTTGTGGAATACCAACAGCTATCTGCCCTCGGACAACGAGGCTTCGATCGGGTTCCTGCGCGCGGATGGGTCCGCGAAACCGGAACTGGCCGCATTCAAGCAAATCGCCGCGTTTTTCCATCGGCACAGTGACCTGTTGACGCGTAGGGTTCCGGAAGACGCAGTTATGGTTGTACCTCACTCGCAAATGTTCTCCGTGCGCGATTACGCCACGGCCGCCACCAAGCGCGCCGTGCGAGTGATGCACTACGAGTGCGGAATTCCCATGCGCGTAGCCGGCGAATACTCAGTGAGCCGTAATTTCAAGCCTGCGCCTTTCATACTGCTGCCATCTCTGTGCGTGCTGTCGCAGCCATGCTGGGCCGGCTTGCTGGCGGAAGTCCGTCGCGGAGCCACTCTGCTGGTGAGCGGCGTCTTCGACCGCGACGAGTATTGGCGGGAGACATCGCGTTCTCTCGATTTTGGCCTCCGCGCATCGCGGGCGGCGGTCGTAGAGGAGGAGACGGTTCGCATCGAAGGCATCGAGTACCTGCTCAGCTACCGCGGCGAGAAAACGTTGAAGCTGGAAAAGGACGTTGTGGAGGGCGAGGCTGTGGCCGCGGTCCGGACCGTTCCGTTGGGTAAGGGAAAGATCGTTTGGGCGCCTGTGCCCATGGAACTGGCCGAGGAAACGGCCCCATTAGCCGCCCTGTATCGGTATGCTCTCAAGCAGGCGGGTGTTGCCAGCCCGTTTTCGGTGGAGCGCGCCGATCCTTCCGTTCTCATCCGGCCGACGCTATTCGATAGAGCCGTCCTTTACACTATCGTTTCTGAATCCAGCCGCGACATGAATCTCAGTGTCACCCACTTAGAGAGCGGGACGCGCTTCGCCGTTACCCTACCAGCCCAGTGTTGCGAGCTGGTTTTCCTGGACCGCCGTACGGGCGCCGTTCTCGGGATGTTGAAGGGAGACACGAGCGGATCGCAAAACAGATAAACAGGACTGAAGAGCCTGATTCAATGTACAATCTTTTTCGGGGAGCGTAATCTAGTGTCACGCAAATTCTCTCTGGAAACCTGGATTTCATTCGCCATTTTGTTGTTCTTGTCTACGGTCAGAGATCAGGCACAGACAGCGGCGCCACAGCGTCTCATTCTGCAGCCGATCGATGAAACCAAACTGGTCCGACTCACTGGAAACACGCGCCGCGAAGCCAATCGGCAAAACGATTTGGGGCGTGTCGAAAACGACTTACATCTGGATATGTATCTCCAGTTGAAGCGTTCGCCGGAGCAGGAACTCGCGGCGAAGCAATTCGTCGAGTCGCTTACCGACAAGACTTCCGCGAACTTCCAAAAGTGGATTAAACCCGAGGAGTATGGACGGCGGTTTGGCGCGGCGCCCGAGGATATCGAGACAGTCTCACACTGGCTCAAATCGCACGGGTTCGTTGTCAACCGTGTCCCCGCCAACAATATGGTGATTGACTTCTCCGGCAGCGCGGCTCAGGTCACCGAAGCGCTGCACACCGAAATCCACTACATCAACGTTGCCGGTAAGCGTGTCTTCGCCAATATGAGCGATCCGCAAATCCCAGCCGCTTTGGTGCCGGCGGTCACCGGCGTAGTCTCGCTGAGCAGTTTTCAGCCGCGGCCGATGTACACGCCAAAGTCCCAATACACGGTCAGCTCCAACACTTTTCCCGTCGTTCCGGGCGACCTGGCAACCATCTACAATCTGAATCCGGCCTTTGCCGGCGGCTATACCGGCCGCGGACAGACCGTTGTCGTCGTCGAGGATACCGATCTCTACAGCGGAACCGGCGATTGGAACGTGTTTCGGACGACCTTCGGACTCGATCGCTTCACTTACGGTTCCCTCACTCAGGTTCACCCGGCTCCGGGACAGGGCAGCGCTTGCGTCGATCCGGGGATCAATGGCGACGACGCCGAGGCGGCCATTGACGTCGAATGGGCCAGCGCCGCGGCCCCGGACGCCGCTATCGTGATGGCATCCTGCGAGGATACAACCAACTTCGGTGGATTCATCGCCTTGCAAAACATGCTGACCAATGGAGGCTCTCTTCCAAGCGTTGTCAGCATCAGCTACGGCGAATCGGAAACCGATGCAGGGACTGCGGGAAATAGCTACATCAACACCCTGTATCAGACCGCCGCCGCCGCCGGAGTATCGATCTTCGTTTCGTCCGGCGACGAGGCGGCCGCCGAGACCGACCACCGGTCGGAGGTGGCGATACACGGCATCAGCGTCAGCGCATTCACCTCGACGCCGTACAATGTCTCTGTTGGCGGTACGGACTTCGGCGACGTGCCGTCGGGCACGTCCGCTGCCTTCTGGAACTCTACGAATGGCATTTACTATGATTCCGCCAAGGGTTACGTCACCGAGATTCCATGGAATGAATCCTGCGCCAGCCAAGTCCTTGCCACGTATCACGGGTTCAGCTCGACTTTCGGCGCTTCTGGCTACTGCAACAGTTCCTATAACTACCTCCGTTCCGTAGGCGGCAGCGGTGGGCCCAGCGGGTGCGTGACTGGAAGTCCGGTATTGACCGGAGTAATTGGCGGAACCTGCGCCGGCTACCCCAAGCCTTCGTGGCAATCCATTCCCGGAAATCCGAACGACGGCGTCCGCGACATCCCAGACGTCTCGCTGTTCGCGGCGAGCGGCCTGTGGGGGCATTATTACGTGTTTTGCTTTTCGGACGGCGGGGGCTGTACGGGTGTCCCTTCCAATTGGGCCGGGGCCGGCGGAACGTCGTTTGCGTCTCCGATCATGGCTGGCATTCAAGCCGTGATCAATCAGGCATTGGGGACCACCAACGTCGGCAACCCTAATCCCGTTTATTACGAAATCGGTCAGAGCGAGTACGGCACCTCCCCTGGCAGCACCGCTTGCAATTCCAGTGCCGGCCCTGCCTCCACCTGCAGCTTCAACGACATTACGCAGGGCGATATCGATATCCCCTGCGCCGGCGCATTCGATTGCTTCCTGGGCGGCGGAGGACTCGGCGTCCTTTCCACATCGAATACGTCCTTTGCACCCGCTTATGCGGCGGGTCCAGGATGGGATTTCGCGACAGGAATTGGAACCGTGAATGCCTCCAATCTGTTAACCGCGTTCGTGAATTCGATCACTCCTTCGACAGCACCGCCGCCGCCGGTGCTGCTGTCGCCCGCCGACCAAGCCACGGACGTCTCGCCCGTGCCGGTCTTGAACTGGAACGCCTCCAATACGGCCACGTCCTATGACGTGTTCTTCGGGACCGCACTTCCGCCGCCGCTAGTCACGAACACGGCCACTCTCAACTACGCTCCCGGAACGCTGAGCGCTGCGACGACGTATTACTGGGCGGTCGGGGCGAAGAACAGCCTGGGCGAGAATGTCTCCACGCCGTTCTCGTTCACCACGAGCTGCGTAGCGGCGCTGGCTCAGTCCGGCGCGACGGTGGCCGCGGCCGGCGGCACAGGTACGATTCCGGTTACCGCTACTCCAGGCTGCGCGTGGTCGGCCGCCAGCCAGGTCGCCTGGATTACGATCACGTCCGGAGTTTCCGGCAACGGCAGCGGGATAGTGGCCTATACGGTAGCCGCCGACACCGGTGCGCAGCGCTCCGGAAGCATCACGATTGAGGGCCAAGCCTTCACCGTCACCGAGGGAGGGATCTCCCCGCTAATCTCGACGCTGGCGGGCGGGTCCATGCCTGCCACGGCGTCACCCGGGACGGCGCTTTCGATTCCGGTCTCGTACGGAGTTGCCGTCGACGCGTCCGGTAGCGCCTATTTCCCGAGTCCCCTTCTGAATGCAGTCTTCAAGGCGGACCCCGCCGGCGTGGTAACCCGGATTGCCGGGAATGGCCTCTCGGGCTACTCGGGCGACAACGGACCCGCCCTGAATGCTCAGTTGAACGCCCCCAACGGCGTGGCCGTCGACTCCCTGGGGAACGTGTACATAGCCGATAGCAATAACGACAGCATCCGGAAGGTGAGCACCTCTGGCGTGATCACCACCGTGGCCGGAAGCGGGATGTGGGGTTACAGCGGCGACACCGGTCCGGCTATCGCCGCGCAGTTTGCTTATCCAACTGGCGTGGCGGTGGATTCCGCCGGCAACCTGTACATTGCGGATACGTACAACTATCGAATTCGCCAGGTAAACGCGGCCGGAGTAATCGCCACGGTAGCGGGCAACGGAACATACGGCTACAGCGGAGACGCCGGCCCCGCAATCAGCGCCGAACTGGGATACGTTTTCAATGTCGCCGTGGATGCCGGCGGCAACCTTTACGTCGCGGACGAGAACAACAACCGCGTGCGGAAAGTGGACACCTCCGGAACCATCACCACCTTCGCCGGCACCGGCACCTGCTGTTACTCGGGCGACGGCGGCCCGGCAACCAGCGCCCGCTTGGCTTACCCTTACGGGGTAGCGCTGGATACCGCTGGCAATCTCTATATCGCGGATACCGACGACAGCCGCATCCGAATGGTAAACGCGGCCGGGAAAATCACCACCGTGGCCGGCAACGGGGTTTTCGGCTCCTCCGGTGACGGCGGCGCGCCAACCAGCGCACAACTCGCGGATCCTCAGGGCGTGGCGGCGGACTCTTCCGGCAACTTGTACATTGCCGATACCGGCGGCGCACGCATCCGCAAGGTGGCCGGCGGCATCATCACGACACTGGCGGGCGGAGCAATCAACGACGGCGGAATGGCCGTGTTCGGGTTCTTCAACCAGCCCTCCGGCGTGGCCAGAGATAATGCCGGGAATACCTATATCGCCGATACCGGTAACGATCGGGTTCGCAAGGTTACGGCCGCCGGCGCCATCACCACCGTCGCCGGCACGGGTGCGCCAGGCTTCGCCGGCGATGGCGGTGCCGCCACGGCTGCCCGTCTGTATGCTCCCCAGGGACTGGCTCTGGACGCGGCGGGCAACCTGTACATCGCGGACACCAGCAATTACCGCGTCCGGAAACTGGACGGTGCCGGGAATATCTCAACGGTTGCCGGCAACGGAAGCTGCTGCAGCACCACGGGCGACGGCGCCGCGGCAACCGGCGCACGCATCGGCCAGCCCTACGGTCTCGCGGTAGATTCCGCCGGGGACCTCTATATCTCCGACATCAACAATAACGTGATCCGCAAGGTGAATGCTTCGGGAATCATCACGACCGTCGCTGGAGCCGGTTCCTACGGCTACTCGGGGGACGGCGGGCCAGCGACCAGAGCCAAACTGGATGGCCCGTATGGCCTCGCGGTGGATGCCGCCGGCAGTCTGTATATCGCGGACCGCTATAACAACCGCGTCCGCAAGGTGGACGGGTCCGGCAACATCAGCACCGTGGCAGGCGACGGCACCTGTTGTTTCGGCGGGGACGGCGGCCCCGCTACTAACGCTGAACTGTGTAGCCCGACAGGCCTCGCCGTCGATGCGGCGGGCAACTTGTACATTGCCGATTCCTGTAACGAGCGTATCCGTAGGGTGGATACCGGTGGAACCATCACCACCTTGGCGGGCAACGGCAGCTACGGCTACTCGGGCGACGGAGGTCTCGCGACCGGAGCCGCCTTCCGTTCTCCTGACGGCATCTCGATGGATGCCGCCGGCAACATGGCCGTGACGGACCAGGGGGACAATGCCATACGCCTCCTGATGCCGGAATACACTCAGCCGGTCCTCACCATTCAAAGCGCGCACGCCAGCGCGTTTACCGAGGGCCAGTCCGGCGCAACCTACACCGTAACCGTGAGCAATAGCTCCGGGGCGGCGTCCACCAACGGGACAGTCACCGTGACTGAGGTTTTGCCCTCCGGCCTGAACTTAGCCGCTATGGCAGGCTCCGGCTGGACGTGCTCGGCTCCCTCCGCGCCCACGTGCACGCGCTCCGACGCGTTGAGCGGCGGGTCTTCGTATCCGCCGATCATCGTAACCGTGAACGTGGACGCGGCCGCGCTCAGCCAACTCACCGCTCAGGTCAGCGTATCCGGAGGCTCGGCCAACGTCGCTGGCACGGAAGACCTGACGATCGTCGCGCCCGCCAGCGCGCCCACGGCTTCCGCGATTCACAGACGGCCGTAAACAAACCACGGAACTGTGCGCGGTGACATTTCGTTAGTGCCACGTTCGCCCGCTGCTTAATCTTAATCGGCTCGCAGAGCTTCCACGGGACGCTCATGAGTCGGTTGAGCTTCGATGCCTCTGCGACAAATGGCAAGTCATAGTTTTTTTACGTTCTCATAGCAGCCATTCCGCCACGGCTGTGAATACCGAGCCGTCCAACGCTGCCCAGCGAGAACGGGCGAAGGTCCGACTAGTTGTGAAGTTTAGCGCTTTTCGGCAAGAATTCCATCCGAGCGCGGCAGAGGCTAAACCCGGACAAACGCACGGCGGGCCCAGGCCATGCCGCTGGCAATTTGCCTCTGGGAATAGTCAACCCGGATGGAAATCAAAGCGCCTCCGGTCTTTCGAGATTAACGACTGTCACGCGCAGTTTGAAGAACGAGCCTTGCAGACTCTTCAGGTACTCCTCGTAATCATCCAAGAAACGGAGATACCGCTCGCGGAACAAGTTCAGCTTGCCTTTTGGCGCCTTCAAAAGCCATTCTTGAAAATTGAGCGAACGAAGGCCGAACACGGGCCCAATGCATCTCGAGTGATAGTAATTAATGAGGCCGGCAAACTCCCGTTGCAGTGCGGCAAAAGTCTGTCTGGAGGGCTGAATGCCCTGCACAGTCGCGTTAAAACAGTGCCACCAGGCGGAAAGTAGTTCGGAATCCGGCAGGTCTATGGCTGCTGCGAAGTTCCTGTAATGGTTAGAAAAGACTTCACTGGATACGACGCCGTGAAGCGTATGACTACTATCACCGGAGACGAATTTTCCGAAGTCCCTGACCAACGCTCTGAAGTCCGTAAACCGTGATCTGACAATTCGCTCGTCGAGCATGCCGAGGACGAGCGCGCGCAACTGGGCAGTGAGCCACGGTCCAAAACTGACCCCAAGCGATACCAGAACGGTCGCTGACAGAATCCAGATCAGGAGCCGCTGGCCTCGAAACTGCGCCACTAAAGTGGCCGCCAAGGCAAGGCCTGGCACCACAAGTTTCGTAATTACCTCGAAGACAGACGGCGTTGTCCCGTGCTTATGCTTGTCCGCGAGTGTTGGTTCGTCAGTGGAGTTCGACATCTTCCTCTCGGGCTTCCCGCCGGCAAAAAGTATACACCCTTTGTTCTTGTTTGGGTCCTTCGGGTGCATTTCTCTCTCCGGAGCACCGGCCCGATGATCCTCAAACTCATCCGCCCGCCCCGCATGATCCACCCAATACCCGCAATTTTGCCCAAGCCGCCCCGCATATCCCTTTAGTTATACTTAAACTAAGCTCATGGATGAAATGTCCGTTATCTGGCTTCGGGTGGCCGCGGCGTTCTACTCGCTCGGCTTGCTGCATGCCATCCTGATGCTGGTCAGGCGCCGTGAACACCTGTTTCAGGTGGCACTGGGAGCGTTCGGGATCGGGGCGGTGTTTCATTTCGTCTCGATCGTGGAGGAGGGCATCCGCGGCAACCATTGCCCCATCACCAATTTCTACGAAACGCTTTCCATGTGCGCGTTTCTGGTAGTGGTGCTCTACCTGTTCATCCACTGGCGCTACCGGCTGGAAAGTCTGAGCATTTTCATCTTTCCGATGGTGTTTGTGATGTCGCTGGTGGCGACGCTGGGAAATCCCGTGGCCGCATGGTCGAGCCCGGTGGTGCGCAGCGTCTGGCTGATCGTGCATATCGTGCTGGTCTTGCTGGGAATCGCGGCGCTGCTGCTTTCGGCGGTGGGGTCGGTGGTGTACCTGTTTCAGGAACGGGAGCTGAAAACCAAGAAGCCGCGCAAATTCTATTACCGGCTGCCCGCGCTAGGCACGCTCGACGACCTGATTTCGAAATCCATGGCGCTGGGCTTTGTGCTGATGACGCTGGCGGTGGTGGCCGGCAGCACGTGGGCGTTTATCGAACATAAGACGGCTTGGATCGGCCAGCCGCAAATCGCCATGTCGTTTTTCACGTGGGGCATCTATTTGGCAATGGTGTGTCTGCGGGTCACGGCTGGTTGGAGGGGGCGCAAAGCGGCCATCATGACGGTCACGGTGCTGGGTTTTTCGGCGCTGACGTGGGCCGCGCATGCCCGGCTGGGCGCGATGTTGCTAAAACCATGAAGTTGCTGACCACCGGGGTGAGCCACAAGACCGCGCCTGTCGAGGTACGGGAATGCCTGGCATTCCGGGAAGAAACGCTCGCCGCGGCGTTGCGGGACCTGAAATCGCGCGAGGGCGTGACTGAAGCGGTGATCCTTTCCACTTGCAACCGGGTGGAAATCACCGTGACCACCGAAGACGATTGCGATGCGCAAGCGGTGGTGGATGCGTTTCTCACGGAGCAGAAGGCGGTCAGTCCCGAGGGCATCGCGCCGCATCTTTACCGGCACGAAGGGCGCGACGCGATTCATCACCTCTTTCGCGTGTCGGCCAGCCTGGATTCCATGGTGGTCGGCGAGCCGCAGATTCTGGGGCAAATCAAGACGGCCTACACGGCGGCCAAGAATTGCGGCGCATTGTGCGGGTGGCTGGAAGGGCTTTACACGCGCGCGTTCAACGTGGCCAAGCGGGTGCGCTCGGAAACCGGCGTGGGGCAGATGGCGGTCTCGGTGAGTTACGCGGCGGTGGAGCTGGCGCGCAAGATTTTCGGCTCGCTGAACAACCGCACCATCATGATCGTGGGCGCGGGCAAGATGTCCGAGCTGGCGGCGCGGCACCTGCGGCGCTCGGGCGCTTCGCACGTGTTCGTCACCAACCGCACGCATGAGCGCGCCACGGAAATGGCCCAGCTGTTTCAGGGCACGCCGGTGGAGTACACGCGCTTCCTGAGCATGCTGCCGGAGGTGGATATTGTCATCACCTCATCCGGAGCGCCGCATTACATCCTGCACAAAGATGAAATGCAGCGCGTGATCGCGGTGCGCCGCAACAAGCCGATGTTTCTCATCGATATCGCCGTGCCGCGCAACATCGAGCCGGCGGTCAACGAGATCGACAACATCTTCCTGTACGATATCGACGATTTGCAGGAAGTGGTGAACGCCAATCTGCGCGAGCGCATGAAAGAAGCCGAGCACGCCGAAGCGCTGGTAGCCGAGGAAGTGGAGCGGACCATGGCGCGGATGAAGGTGGCCGAGGTCGCGCCGGTCATCGTCGGATTGCAGGAGCAACTGGAGCAGATTCGGGCGGCTGAGCTGGATAAAGTCCGGCGGCGATACGGTCCCTTCACGCCGCAGCAGGAAGAGGCGATGGAAGCGTTGACGCACGGCATTGTCAACAAGATCGCGCACGGTCCGATTACGGTGCTGCGCCACCAGGCGGGCCAACCCGATGGCAGCCAGGCCATCGCGGCGATCCGCAAAGCGTTTCACCTGCAGGATTGACATGCTGATTATCGCATCGCGCGGTTCCGAGCTCGCCCTGTGGCAGGCACGTTGGGTGGCGGGACGGCTGGCTTCCCTGGGCTACGAATGCGGCATTCAGATCATTAAGACTACGGGCGATAAGATCACCGATGTTCCGCTGGCCAAGGTGGGGACCAAAGGGCTGTTTACCAAGGAAATTGAAGAAGCGTTGCTGGACAAGCGGGCCGACCTGGCCGTGCACAGCCTGAAGGACCTACCCACCGAACTGCCCGCGGGTTTGGTGTTGGCGGCCGTGCCGGCGCGCGAGGATGCTCGCGACGCGGTGGTCGGCAAACGGCTGGCGGACCTGGCGGCCGGAGCGAAGGTGGGAACCAGCTCGCTGCGCCGGGCGGCGCAACTGCGCAAGCTGCGGCCGGACCTGGCGGTGGAATCGGTGCGCGGCAATTTGGATACGCGCCTGCGCAAGCTGGATGAAGGGCGATACGATGCCATCCTGCTGGCGGCCGCGGGATTGACGCGGCTGGGCTGGGAGAATCGCATCGCCGAGATCCTGCCGGTGGAAACCATGTGCCCAGCCGTGGGACAGGGGGCGCTGGCGATCGAGACATGTGCCGATGGCGCGGGCTTCGATGCCTGCCGGCTGCTCGACGATCCGCAAACGCACGCGGCGGTGCGCGCCGAGCGCGGCGTGCTGGCGGCGTTGGGCGGCGGATGCCAGGTGCCGATCGGCTCGCATGCCACGGTCGCCGGCGGTAGGTTGCGCGTCGTGGGCGTGGTGGCTTCGCCCGATGGCGCGGAAATGGTGTGGGCGGAAGCCGAAGGCGCGGCTGAAGCGGCCGAAGAGATCGGGCGTGGAGTTGGCGCCGAGTTGCTCGAGCGCGGGGCGCGGAGAATTCTGGAAGCGGTGTATGGTGGAGGGTAAGGTTTACCTAGTCGGCGCCGGTCCCGGAGATCCGGAACTGATCACCGTCAAAGGCCGGCGGATTCTGGAGCGCGCGGACGCCATACTCTTCGATCACCTGGCGCCGGATGCGCTGCTCGACTTGGCGCCCAGCGGCGCGGAACGCGTGTACGTCGGCAAGAAGAAATCGGCGCATGCGTTTTCGCAAGATGAAATCGGCGCCATGCTCATCGAGCGCGCGCGCCGCGGTTTGACCGTGGTGCGGCTCAAAGGCGGCGATCCGTTTCTGTTCGGGCGCGGCGGAGAAGAAGCCGAAGCCCTGGCCGATGCCGGCATTCCGTTCGAAGTGGTTCCGGGGGTGACGGCGCCGCTGGGGATCGCGGCCTATGCGGGCGTGCCGTTGACGCATCGCGAGCACACTTCGGCGGTGACGTTCGTTACGGGCCACGCGGTGGCGGCCATCGACTGGGGCCGGATCGGCCACGCCGAGACGCTGGTGATCTTCATGGGGCTCACCGCGTTTTCCGAAATTGCGCGCGAGCTGATGGCGCAAGGCAGGGCCGCGGATACTCCAGCAATAGCGGTGCGGTGGGCCACGCGCGCGGACCAGGAGACGCTGGCGGGGACGCTCGCCACGCTACCGGGCTTGATTGCCGAGCGCGGGATGAAGCCGCCGGCCACCATCGTCATCGGCGAGGTCGCGCGCCTCCGCGACAAGTTGAACTGGTTCGAGCGGCGGCCGCTATTCGGCAAGCGCATCGTGGTAACGCGCGCTAAAGATCAAGCCGACGCGCTTGCTTCGAAACTCGAAGCGCTGGGGGCCTGCGCGATCCCGCTGCCGACCATCGAAACGCAGCCGGCCGCCGATCCGGCGCCGCTCGATCGCGCTATCGCCAATCTCTCCTGCTACGATTGGCTCATCTTCACCAGCGCCAACGGAGTGCGTTACTTCATGGAGCGGTTGGATCGCTCGACGGCCGACCTGCGAGGCCTCCGCGCCAAGATCTGCGCTATCGGCCCGGCCACGCGGGCGGCGGTGGAAGCGCTGCACCTGAAAGTGGACCTGATGGGCAAGGAGTACGTGGCGGAGGGTTTACTGGCGGCATTCGCGGCCCACGATCTGGCGGGCAAGCGCGTGCTGTTGCCGCGAGCCGCCGTGGCGCGCGACCTGGTGCCCGCGGAACTGACAAAACGCGGAGCCGAAGTGGACGTGGTGGAAGCCTATCGCACGGTGATCCCAGCGGATGCAGCGGAGCGCGCCGCCGCGGTTTTCGCGCGAAAGCCGGATGCGATCACCTTCACCAGCTCTTCCACCGTGCAGAATTTCGTCGCCGCGGCGGGAGCGAAAACCCTGGAGGGTGTAAAGGTGGTGTCGATCGGCCCGGTCACCTCGCGCACGGCACGCGATTTAGGCATTGCGGTCGCAGCCGAAGCGCGCGAATATACGGTGGAGGGCCTGGTGGAAGCCGCGCTCTCGACCTTGGAATGACACCACACATCATCGGGATTGCCGGTCCGTCCAGTTCCGGGAAGACCGAACTCGCCAAGCACCTTGTCCTCGAGCTGCCCGGAACCGCCGTCGTTTCGCTCGATTCCTACTATCGCGGCATGGAAGAGATCCCGTTGCCCGAGCGCAAGAAGGTGAATTTCGATCACCCCGACGCGCTCGATTGGGAACTGCTGCACGAACACTTGCAGATGATGGCGTGCGGCCACGCCTTCCGCGAGCCGGTTTATTCGTTCGCCGCTTACGCGCGCACCGAGGCCACGCGATTCATAGCGCCCAGCGAGTTCATGATCGTGGAGGGCTTGTTTGTGCTCTATTGGCCCGAGCTGCGCTCGATGCTGGATACCAAGGTGTACGTGGAGACGGACCCCGGCGTGTGCTTCCAGCGCCGGCTGGCGCGGGATGTGGCGGAACGCGGCCGCACCCCGGAATCGGTGCGGGAGCAGTACGAAAAGACGGTGCGTCCATCGGCCGAGTGGTTCGTCTATCCAACCCAGAAGTACGCCGACCTGATGGTTTCGGGCGAAGAGCCGTTTGGCAAATCTACCGAGGCGATTCTGCTGCGCTTGCAGAGGGTCAGAACTGCCGGCGCAGGATAACTGAGCGCTGAGCTCTATTTCTTCAAATCCTTTGTGATCTTGTCGCCGGTTTGAAGAGTGATCGTGTCGGCGGTCTGATCGGACTCCTGCAAGCCTTTGCCGCGCATGACGGCGGCTGCTTCGTCGACATCCACGATGGCTATTTTGTAGGGTCCCGGCACGATACCAGTCACTGAGTAGGTCCCATCCTGACCCGTGTGGGCCCAGAGAGCGCGAGAGCCCAGGTCGGGAGGAACCAAGACCACGGTGGCGCCGGCGACGGGGCCGTTCGAGTCGGTCACAGTCCCTGAAACCTGGGCAACGGCGGAACTCACAACGATGGTCACCGCCGCTCCGCCGCCGTTGCGAAGATCGAGCACATCGCCTTCGGTTTCGGCGTCACCCAACCGGATCGATTTGATGTAAACCGGTCCCCAGGTGGGAACCACGCGGTAACGATCCGGCCCGGCTTGCTCGAACGTAAATGAGCCATCCTGCGACACGTCGGCGGGGTTCGGGTGCGGCCCCATGTAGGCGCCGTTAGGCGGTTGCAGCACCAGGCGGGCGGGCCCCATGCGCGAGAAACCACCCTTCTGCGCGCCCTGCTGAGCCGTAGGTGCCGGCGGCTTGGCCTGCTCGTCGTCGAACTGCACCACGCCGTGAATATCGGCGGGAGGAATGTAGCGCAGAACGATGTTGTCGATGTCCGAATCCGCCACTTCGATGTCGGTTGGCGCGCTGTGACTGAACTGCCCTCCCGGAGTGCCCCAGGTGGCCATCAACGTGTATTTGCCGGGATCCAGCCGCCACATCTCGAACGTGCCATCCGGATTGAGCTGGGAGCCTGTGGTGCCGGTCCCTTGGCGGATTTGCAGCATGCGGCCCTGCGCGCCGGCAGGTATGCCCTCTACTTTTCCTTTGACGTGAGTGATGCGGGTTTGAATGAGGCGGATCTCGATTCCGCTCACTTCCGCGCCGGCCGCGACCTGCACACGCGTGGCGCCCTTTTCGTCGAGTGAGCCGGAGAACCAGGTGCGGGCGTAGTGAACTTCCACGGTGCCATCGGTTCGGATTTCCGGCGGAACCTGCATTGCTTGCGGCTTGGCTCGGACGTGATATTTTCCCGGCGCCAGGCCGCCTATGCGGAATTGTCCCTTATCGTCGGTATCCGCGCTCCCGCTCGACATCGCGCCTTCAGCGACGACCGATGCTTGCTCGATCGGTTCGCCGTCAGAATCGAGAACCCGGCCGCTAATGGAACCGTTCGGCATCAGCTTCAGCTTGAGATCGCTCTTGGTGTCGCCGGGACCGACACGCATGCTAACGAGGTCTCGAGGGCCGAAGTTGTTGAGCGGGGAGTAGCCGGTACACTGGGCGGCGGCGTAATAAGTGCCTGGCGGCAGGCCCGGCATGGAAAATGTGCCATCCGCTTTGCTGACTGCGCCGAACGTCTTCTGCTGGCCGGTCGTGAAACCGTTCAAAGTGACGTGGGCGCGCGGAACGGGTTCGCCGGTGACCGCGTTAGTTACGACGCCATCCACGGTAGCTGGTTTGCCGTCGGCATCCGGTGCGGCAGTCTGGCCCATCGCCGCGATCGCGGTCAGCAGCGCAAGCAGCCATTTACTGTTTCGCATCGAGATCCTCCTGGGTAAGCATTTTCAGGTCCCGGGAAATGCGATCGCCCTCCTTGACCGTGATCTCTTCACCTTTGGAGACGATCTTCTTGAGATCCTCATCGCCGCTTTGTCCCGCGAAGCGGAAGGCCTCGACGGCCAGCAAATGGTATTTGCCAGGAGGGACGCCGTGCAGGACATAATGGCCTTCCGGTTCAACTCGCGCTATGTGCTGCGACCGCAAGTCGGCAGAGATCTCCTTGCCGTTTTCGGCGAGCAGCACGACGCCGAAAGCGTTGTCAACACGCTTGCCATCCTTGTCCACGATGTTTCCGGCGATCTCGGCGCCCTTGCGGCTGACGATGATCTTCAAGTGTGAGCCGCGCACGCCGCGGGAGAGATCGAGTTCCTGATCGGCCAGCGCGGCACCATCGAGTTTGATGGACTGGACGTAAGCATTTTCAGGCAGCGGCGCGATTTCCATGCGGTACTTGGAGGCGGCGAGGCCGGTGATCCGGAAAGTCCCATCGGCCTCGACCGTACCGCTGAAGCTAAACCCGTCGACATGAAAGAGCCGAACCGTGAGTGGTTCCGGCAACTTGCTTCCGGGCGGCTCGCCGGCAATTTCGAGCGTTCCGCTCAATTCCGCGCCGGGGGCGAGGGCGAGGTTGATGTTACCCACGTCACTCGAATCAAGCTTGATTTCTACTGCCCGGCTCTGTAACTGCGACTTACCGGAGGAATAACTCGCGTAAAGTCGGTAGTTGCCCGGTTGTAAGCCCGGAAAGGTAAATTTGCCGTCGGGTCCTGTACCCGTGCCCATGGAACTGCGACTCCGGGAATCGACTATCGAGGTCAAGTTGACCGTAGCGTCGGCGGATTCGTCGGGAATGCCGGTCACGATTCCCGAGATAGTCATCGGGGGACGCCCGCGAGTCAACCGGATCTCGATGCCGGTGACCTCGGTTCCGGCGACCGCTTCCACCACGGCGGCTTGCGCGGCGCTCGCGCCGTTCGGGTAATACGTGGTTGCGTAGACCGATTCCACGCTGCCATCGAGCCTGATTTCGCGGGCCATACCCATGTGCATTGCGGTTGTCATCGGTGTCGCCTTGATGTAATACTTCCCGGGCGGACCGCCGATGCGGAACTCGCCGCGATCGTTGGTGGTGCCACCACTGGCTCCCATGATCGTCGCGGACGTGGCTCCAGATAACGGCTCGATGTCAATTCGGGAATTAGGCACGGGATCGCCATTCTCGTCGGTCACACGGCCCAGAATCACGGCGCGCGGGGTCATTTCCAGCTTGAAATCGGAAAGTGGCTCGCCTGGTCTGAGTGTCACAAGCTGGACGCCCGGATTGTTCTTGGGAATATAGAGGAAGCCGCGCGCCTCGGGGATAAGAATGTAAGTGCCGGCGGGCATGGGAGAGATAGAGAAACTCCCGTTCTGACCGCTGATAGCCCCGTATGCGGCGCCGTTGCCGTTGGCGCTACGCGCAACCAGCCGCACGTGAATGCCGGAGAGGGGTTCGTGAGTCAGTGCATTCGTAGCGGCGCCTGCGATACCGGATGGCTGGGCGTGAAGCCCGGCGCAGAAGCACAGAAAAAGAGCAGCGGGTCTCATTGAAACCCACTCTACCCTAAAAAACGCGGCGCTTCAGCCGTTCCAGCGTAAACTTGGCCGTATCGGCCACCGCCATCACCGCCATCACGCCGGCTTGCACCGGGTCGGTCACCACCAAATCGGCGGCATCCGGAACGCTGCCGGCCATGTTCAAGCTGATCACGATCAAGCCCTGCTCGCGCACTTCGCGGACAGCAGTCTCGATATCGCCGCCCATGAGCGCTCCGGCCAGCACCAGCGCCTTGGCGCGCGGCAACCGCGGCATGGCGCGCACGGCATCGGCCAGCTTCTGTTCGCCTACCAGTGGAATGGTATCCACTGAAATATGTTCGCCGCGAATGTTGTGGCGGTCGGCTTCGGAGACCGCGCCGATGGCGACCTGTCCGACTTGCGCTCCGCCGCCCATGATAATGATCCGTTTCCCATACACCGTCTGGAAAGTCTTCACGATTTCCACGCGGTGAACGATCGGGAGCCGGCGCAGATCTTCGAAAAGCGCATCCGGAGCGCCGGGCAGAACCACTTCGAAGTAGGTGCGGTTCTCGGCGGGCCAGTTCTGTAGAATTTCAACGGATGTGATGTCTCCGTCGTGGCGCGCGATCACGCCGGTCAATTGGTGCAACACGCCGGTCCGGCCGGTGGTGTGGACGAGCACACCGAGCGGTTGATTCTCCATGAGAATTCCAGTGTAACCGTGCTGCTAGCGCTTGTAATCGAATTCACGGATCTTTTTCGGCATAAGATCGTAGTAGCTCATATGACGGCAATTCGCAGCGTGCTTCTCGCCGGTCTTGTGTCCGGCATGTTATGCGGCCAGACCGCGCCCGCGGCGCCACGGTTCGAGGTGGCGTCTATTCGGCCCTCCGCGCCGCTTCCCTTGACGAAGTTCAGCATGGGGGTGCACATCGATGGAGCGCAGGCGCGATTCGAGTATTTCTCGCTGAAAGACTACGTTCGCATTGCTTACCGGTTGAAGCACTTTCAGGTGGAGACGCCGGAATGGATGGCGTCGCAGCGGTTCGATATAACGGCCAAGCTGCCTGACGGCACGGGGCGGGACCAAGTGCCGGAGATGCTGCAAACGCTGCTGACGGAGAGGCTGGGCGTGAAATTCCACCGCGAAACGAAGGAGTTCCCGGTATTCGCCCTGCTGGTGGGGAAGGGGGGTCCGCTGATCAAGGAATCGCCGCCCGATCCGGCGGCCGAAGCGAGCGATCCCGGCCAGATGCCGATCAGCGTGGCCGCTGTCGCGGGGCCCCAAGGCAGTACTATCACCTTCGAACCGGGCTCGTATTTCCAGTTTGGCGACGATCGCTTCGAAGCCAAGAAATTGACCATGGAGAGGTTTGCGGAGATGTTGTCGCGGTTTACGGAACGCCCGGTGGTGAATATGACGGACTTGAAGGGGCGCTACGATTTCACGTTGGAAGTAACGCACGAGCAGTATCGCGGCATGTTGATCCGGGCGGCCATCGCGGCGGGCGTGAATCTTCCTCCCGAAGCGCTTCGGTTGCTGGATAGTGAGTCCGACAACTCACTCGCTACGGCGCTTCAGGCGCTGGGATTCAAACTCGAGTCGCGGAAAGCTCCGCTCGATCTGCTGGTGGTCGATCACGCCGAGAAAGAAGCGACGGAGAATTAGCGTTCGGCAAGCGCGCCTCTTGCGCCTAGCGGGGACGCGACGCGCCGGCCAGGCGGAATACAACTTCGAGACGGTTCCGCCAATTGGCCGCCAGGCCGATCCGCTCGACGGCAATCGAAGGGGAGAAGAACTCCAGGATGGTCTCGCTAGTCGGGTGGAATTCGAGCGATGGCGCCACCAGCAGCAAGCGCGGCGGATCGGGGCGCAGTTCCATGCCGGGGAAATATCCGAACTGGCGGAATTCGCCGCGATCCAGATGCCACTTCACGCGCACCCAGTAATCGAGCGCTTGTAGCGGAAGATGGAGATCGGCCGAAGCTTTGAGCTCCACCACGGAGAGACGGCCGGTATGGTCCACGGCAAGCAGATCGATGACGCCGCGCTCGCCGCCGGCGAATGCCGGGACTTGGCCGTAGATGGGTTCGCACTGAAGCGTAGCGTCGATGGTTTGGATTTGCGCGCGAACCTGCGATTCCAGCCAGGATTCGGGGAACTGGCGGAACAGAGGATGCTCGCGATCGGCTGCCGCGGGCGACCGGGCGCGATCCAGCTCTTCCACCAGACGTTCGATTTCGGCTTGGTGATGGCGTTGGGCCGGCCGGCGTTCGGCCAGACCGAACAGCAGTTCGCCGCCGCGCAGCTCGGCGAATTCGATGCCGCGCACACGCAGGCTGAGGCGGCCATCGTTCTTGGGAACGCGCTCCACACCCGGAAGACTGATAATGCGCCGCCAGGGATGGTCTTCAGCGGCGCCAGGAAGGCGGCAAAGTTCGAGCCGCGTGTCGATATTCCCCCGATCGCGGGCATCCACTCCGGCGACGTAATCGAGCTCGGAATATCGGAACAACTCGTAGCGCGCCGCGGCCGGATCGAGGCAGGGAAGACGAAACGACGTGAAACGCTCCTGGCCCGCCGGAACGTAAAGGGCTAAACCTTCAACCGTTAAGCGGCGTTCGCGGGCGCGCAGGTAGGCCAGCCAGATCAGACCGAATGAGAGCAGAGCCGCGGAATCGCCTTCTGGCGGGCAGGCGATGGCGGCCCAGCCGTGCTGGCCGTGTCGCAGGAAGGCACGCGGAAAGCTGGGTGAAAGGCTGAATTCGAGGTTGGGTTCGCTGCTGAGATCGGCGAGAGTCCAGCCGGGAAACTGGCGGCGTAGAAAGAGGCGGAAACGTTCGCGGAAGACCAGGCGGGCACCGCGGCGCCCCATATCGGCGCCGGAGCGGCGAGCCAGGTCCAACAGGAAGAGGCGGCCTTCCCGCTTGGCAAAGCGTTCCACCGTCAGCTCGAGCCGGCCCGCGGCGGCATCCTGCACTCCGGTCACATGGCGGGTGAGATTCCGCGTGCGGTCCCAGGCCTGAAGAGTGAGGCGATGGCCGCGCAGATCGAGCGCGAAATTGGAATCGCCGAGCGGCAACAGTTCTTCGCCGGGCTCTAGCAACGCGGGCTCGCGGGATTTTTCGAGAAAGGCGGCAATGCGGGCCCGCAACTCGCCGGCCCCCTCGCCGGGTCGTTGGTCAACTGGCATGGATGATCGGATTATAACGCGCGGCTCATTCGCCGAACCGCACGGCGCGGCGCTCATGGCCGAGGCCGGCGGCGACCGCGCCAAAGATGAAAACGGCAGCGGCGGTTGCGGCCATGGCCCCGGCGTAATTGACATGACGCGCGAGAACGGCCTCGAAGTAGACCGCGCCGCTCGAAAGCAGCGCTCCGCATTGATAGCCGAAGCCCGGAAGAAAACCGCGGACGGAATCGGGCGAAAGTTCCGCCAGGTGGGCGGGAATCACTCCCCAAGCGCCCTGCACCATGAACTGGATCAGGAAGGCCCCCAGAACGAGCATGGCGAGCGAGGGAGCGAAAGCCCATAGCGGGATCATCGCCAGCGCGCCCAGAAGCGCCCACACAATGGCGCGGCGGCGTCCGAAGCGGTCGGAGAGCAAACCGCACAGCGTACCTCCGGCGATGGCGCCGATCATGGAAATCGCGGTGATCACGGCGCGCTGCTTGGGACCGAATCCCCATTGCCGCTCGAGCAGCGTGGGGTACATGTCCTGGGTGCCATGGGAGCACATGTTCATGGCAGTCATGAGGACGGCAATGTAGAGGAACAGTTTCCAGTGGGAAAGAATCCCCCGGCGCAGACTGCGCCAGTCTTCATGCCGGGTCTTATGCCAAACCTCGGATTCCTTCACGCGGGCGCGGACGAAGATGGCGAGCACCGCGGGCAATCCGCCGACGAAAAACAACGGACGCCAGCCGAGGCGCGGAAAGAGCGCGAAATAGCAGACGGCCGCCAGCAGGTAACCGGTGGAATAGCCCTGTTGCAGGAAGCCGGAGACGAGCCCGCGAAATCGCGGCGGAACTTTTTCCAGCGCGAGCGCCGCGCCCACGCCCCACTCGCCGCCCATGCCGACGCCGAACAGAGCACGCAGGATCAGAAACGTGGTGTAGTTGGGCGCCAGGCCGGAGAGCACTTCCATGAAGGAATAGAAAACCAGGTCGAGTATCAACGGCAAACGGCGGCCGTAGCGATCGGCCAGCAGACCGAACAGGAAGGCGCCCACCGGCCGGAAAGCCAAAGTGAGGGTGATGGAGACAGCCATCTGCGCGTCCGACTTGTGGAACTCGCGGCCGATGGCGGTGAAACAGAAGATCAGGAGAAAGAAATCGAAGGCATCCAGAGTCCAGCCCAGATAACCCGCAAGCAGCGCACTGTGCTGGTCAGCGGCGGCCGATCTGGCATCGGAGGAAGCAGGCTCAGTCACGTGATCGCCATGGTACCACCGATGGATTGTGGGGATTGCGAAGTGCGGGACAGACGTGACAAGTCTGCCCCGGTGGCCTGAACTTCAGGTAGGTCTCTGAGACGGATGGGGACTATTTTTTCTTGTTCTTCCAAGCAGCGTAGGCGCCACCGCCCACGAGAGCGACGCCCAACAGGACGACGGTACCGGGTTCAGGTGTTTGCGTCTGTGCGAAAGCCGGCACACACGCGGCGACTAACACGCCAATCGACATGACGATACTAGTTTTCAATTTATTTCCTCCGAATTTAGGGCCCTAATATGTGTACTACGAAACCGCGCTGCAATCAATGGCCGTCTATGTGGAATGTTGCTACACCACGACCGCGATCAGGGGACGGGTGGCAAGTCGAGAGCCGGATTCCGCGCAAAGAACCCCCACGGCACCAATTCGAACCCGATCGACTGGACCGGCATCACAGGCCAGTCTTCAGGCCGCGGATTGTGAGTGATGCCGCAGGTGTACCAAACCACGATGTCCCTGTTATCCACGGAGCGATTGGCCACGGTCCATTGAACCAACCCATCGCCGCCGTGGCTCTGGTTAGGGTAGTCGCCCCCGGCGTACATCTCGCCGGCCGCATAGGGCGTGACCCAGACATGAAAGTCGAGGAAACCGGCGCGCTTGCGGACCCATGCCTCCGGCTGAGCGAGCGGAATAGCGTTGTGCCCTGGAATCAGGGCAAAACCCACGGGCTGGCCGAGGGCATTGGTGACTGCGGGATTCACCACGATCCATCGCCGGCCGGTCTCGAGGTTCAGGTTGCGCCGCGCTTCGCGCTCCGTGAGCAGAGGGGTCTCGTGCATGGTGAAAGCGTTGCCGTAAACATTCTGCGCGCCTGGCGGAACGGGCTGGCTGTTCATTTCGAGCACCCGGTTGGTCTGGCCATCGACATCGAAATCCAATCGGAACGTGAAAAAGTGCTGGTGGTGGGGCGCCACAAGGTTCTTGGCCACAGAATGAGCGTAAGGATCGTGGGTATTGGCGGCAGTGCCTTTGACCGCCATGATGCCGGTGAGGAGCACGCGCGATTCCAGCGTGCCGTCCTGGTGAAAAATCCATTCGAACCCATACTCGTAGTTGCCCACTTCGGTGAGATAGGAAACCACGAGCTCGCGCGCGCGACGCGTATTGTCGTCGTGCTTCCATGCAATCCCCGCGTCGCGTTCATACATGGCGACAGCCGCCGGAATGGTGAACGGCATGCCGGAATCGGCGGCAAATACCGCATCGAAAAGCGAGCAGTTCTCGGGGCAGTCGGCGCCGCGCCGTAAGGAACTGGCGGCGATGCCCAGGCCGAGCTCACCGGCATCGAAGCTGTTGCGGAAGAACCACCCGGCGCTGGGATCGCCGTAGGGCACCACCATTTCGGAGAGCGAGGCGCGGTAGAGGATCGAGCGGACGCGGCCGCCGTCCTCGAAGCCAACGGTATAGAGCACCAGGCCTTCGCGGGGACGCAGCGCATAACGGAAACGCCATCGCTGCCAGCGGACCTCGCCGTTTTCTATGTGGAAGCCCGGCCCCGCGGGCTGCGTAATATGGAGCGGCGCGGGCGCGGGCGCCAGGGGCTCATTGGCCGCGGGCATGAGATCGAAGTTTTCGCGCGACACGGGCGCGTTGCGATCGATGTCGAGAAAATCGAGGATCCTGTGCGCGGTGATATCGACGTGGGCGACAACCCCTTCGATCGGGTGGGCATAGAAATTCTCGCCGGCGCCGGAATAGTAAGGAACGGCGCGCACGATGCGATCGTGGTCGGTGCCGGGCAGCGCGAAATAACCGGCGGACCAGGCCACGACGATCACGTTGTGGAGATCGCGAATGCCGCGCTCGGCCATGGTCTGCTGAAAACGCGGATCGGCCCGCACCAGCCGCTCCGCCTGGGCGGAATCTTCGGCGGTGAGGGAAGGCTCGGCGTTGGGTATTTCGCGCCACGAGTCCAGGCGATTCGCGGACAGGTCGGCGATAGCTTCGAAGGTCTGGTTGGCGCGGTGGTCGTACAGGACGGCGAACGCGCGGCGGGGAAGCGGAGTGTTGTGGAGGACGGCTTCTTTGGGCGGCTCGTCGAGGACCAGCGTGCTGAAGCGGGCGGACCGCGCGGCGCGGCCGGAATCGCGAATGATCCGAGTAGCGGCGCGAATTTCGTCGGCGGTCAGCGGGGCCAGGGGATGGGTCGGCTGCTGGGCGAGAGTGGGGAGGGAAACGAGAAGGAGGGGGACGAGGAGCCGCATGCTTTATATTCTATGGCGCCCTCAGCTTGCAAGCCGCTGGGCGCGCGGGGCAAATGGGCGCACGGGCGCGCCTGGTCTGGTATCGTATCTGGCACGACCCAGATAGGGCGCGTGCCGAACCGTCACCTACAGCACTTCCTCCGTCCAACTCTCCAGCACCTGTTTCACTTTGCTCATGAACTGGTCGGCCAGCGCGCCATCCACCAGCCGATGGTCGAAGCTCAGAGATAAGTGGCAGATGGAGCGGATCGCAATGGCGTCCTCAATCACTACCGGAGTCTTATCCACCGTGCCCACGCCCATGATCGCCACCTGCGGCTGATTGATGATCGGCGTGCCCATTAAGCTGCCGAAGCTGCCGAAGTTAGTGAGCGAAAACGTGCCGCCCTGCACTTCCTCCGGCTTGAGCTGGCGGGAGCGCGCGCGGCTGGCCAGATCGACGATGGCGCGCTGTAAGCCGAGCACGTTCTTCTCGTCGGCATTGCGGATCACCGGAACGATCAGCCCGTTCTCCAGCGCGACCGCAATCCCAATATGGATTTCATTGTGGTAGATGATGTTGTTGCCATCGAGCGAAGCGTTGAGGAGCGGGTACTGGCGCAAAGCCACCACCGCCGCCCGCGTAATGAACGGCAAATAGGTCAGCGAAAAACCGTAGTTGTTTTGGAAGACCGTCTTATTGCGCTCGCGCATTTTGGCGACCGCCGTCATATCGACGCGATGCACCGTGGTGACGTGCGGCGAGGTGCGCTTGGAGAGCAGCATGTGCTCGGCGATCTTCAGGCGCATGGTGCTGAGCGGCTCAATGTGTGTCTTGGCTTGGCCGGCGGGCGGAAGCGGCGGCATGGCGACCGGTGGCGCGGGAGCAGCCTGAGCGGGCGCCGGCATCGCGGCGGCGGCGGCAAGCGGAGTTGCCTGCTGCGCGAGATACGCTTCTACATCCTGCTTGGTAATGCGGCCGCCGGCGCCGGTGCCCTTGACACGAGCGAGATCGATGTTATTCTCGCGAGCCATCTTTCGCACCAGCGGCGAAAGGGGTCCCGTTGGTTCGGCGGCGGCGGGGGCAGCCGCGGATGCTTCGCTCACAGGCGCGGCCTCTTCCACTGGTTCCGCCGGCGGCGCGGCAGCGGCGGGTTTGGCCCCATCCCCGCCGGCTTCTTCGATGCGGGCGACTACCGTATTGATGCCCACGGTCTTTCCTTCCTCGACCAGAATCTCCGACACGGTTCCCGCGGCGGGCGAAGGAATTTCCGTATCCACCTTGTCGGTGGAGATTTCAAACAGTGGCTCGTCGCGTTCGATGCGTTCGCCGGCCTTCTTGAGCCACTTGGTTAGAGTGCCTTCCACGATGCTTTCGCCCATCTGGGGCATCACGACGTCGGTCATATCAGTTCTCTCTCTCCATAGCCGCGAACGCGGCCTCGCTCAGCATCTGACAATCGAAATTGCGGCCGAACTGGACGGCCAGTCTTTCACCCACCTCGCGCACGCCGGCGCGCACGCCCAGGGCGGCCATCGAAGTTACGGGCTTGGTCAATCCGCAAGGAACAATGTATTGGAAATACGCCAAATCGGTGGACACATTCAGAGCGAATCCGTGGGACGTCACCCAACGCGAAATATGCACCCCGATGGCGGCGATTTTGCGGCCGTCCACCCACACGCCGGTGAGTTTGGGAATGCGGCCGGCCGCGATACCGTATTCCGCCAGGGTGTCGATAATGGTCTGCTCGATGGCGCGGACATAGGCGCCCACGTCGCGTTTCCATTCGCGCAGATCGAGGATGGGGTAGCCGACCAGTTGGCCCGGCCCGTGATAGGTTACATCGCCGCCGCGGTCCGTGGGAAAAAACGAGATGCCGGCGCGCTCCAGAATTTCGCCGCTCGCCAGCAGGTTGGCAAGCTGTCCGTTGCGGCCCATGGTGATCACGTGGGGATGTTCGAGCAGCAGAAGCTGGTCGGCGATGGCGCCCTGTTTGCGATCGGCAACCAGGCGTTGCTGCAAATCGAGGGCCCTGGCGTAATCGATGCGTCCAAGCTCCCGCAGGCAGCAGCTACGCATTGATGGAAAGCCCGTAGACGGCATTGAACGCTTCGCCCACGGCCTCGTAGAGCGTGGGGTGGGCGTGAATCGTCTGCATCATGACATCCACCGTGGCCTCGGCTTCCATGGCGGCGACCGCTTCGGCGATCGACTCGAAAGCCTCGGGACCGATGATATGGACGCCGAGAATTTCGCCGAGCTCTTCATCGGCCACCACCTTGACGAACCCTTCATGATGGCCCAGGATGGTGGCGCGGCTGTTGCCGGCGAATGGAAACCGGCCCACCCTGATCTTCCGGCCCTGTGCGCGGGCCTGGGCCTCGGTGAGGCCCACGCTGCCAATGCCGGGTTCGGTGTAGGTGCAACCCGGGATGCGATTCTTGTTGATCGGCACGACGGGTTTCCCGGCCATATGCGCCACCGCGATCATGCCTTCGCGCGTGGCCACGTGCGCCAGCTGCGGCGTGCCGGCCACCACATCGCCGATGGCGTAGACTCCCGGTTCGGCCGTGCGCTGCCACTGGTCCACCTGGATAAAGCCGCGGTCGAGCGTTACCTTCGTGTTCTCCAGGCCGATGTTTTCGGTGTTGGGCTTGCGGCCCACCGCCACCAGCACCTTTTCAGCCTGGAGCGTCTCCTGCTTGCCTTCCTTGGTGGTGAGGCTGAGCTGGATGCCGCTCCCGGTCTTCTGGATGTTCTCCGCCCGCGCGCCGGTTTCCACTCGAATCTGCTGCTTGCGGAAATTCCGCTCCAGTTCCTTGGAGATGTCTTCGTCTTCCACCGGCACCACGCGCGGCAGCATTTCGATCACGGTGACATCGCTGCCGAAGCGTTTGAAGATCGAAGCGAACTCCACCCCCACGGCTCCCGCGCCGATCACGATCAAGCTCTTGGGAACGGCCGTGAGATTGAGAATCTCGACGTTGGTGAGGATGAATTCGGGATCGGCGACAAGGCCGGGAAGCATGCGCGCTTCCGAGCCGGTCGCGACGATAATGTTTTTGGCTTCCAGCGTTTCGACGCCCGCATCGGATTTCACCTCCACCTTGCCGCCGCCCAGGAGCGTGGCATAGCCGGAAATGCGTTCGACTTTGGCGCGCTTCAGCAACAAGGCAACGCCGTTCGAATGCTTATTGACGATGCCGTCTTTGCGGTCCTTGACCTTGGGATAGTCGAGGCGCGGATTTTCACACTGGATGCCTTCTTTATCGGCATGCACAAACCGCTGCCAGACCTCGGCAGTTTGCAACAGGGACTTGGTCGGGATGCAGCCCACCAGCAGGCAGGTGCCGCCCAGTTTCGCTTGTTTTTCGATGAGCGCGGTCTTTAATCCGTACTGGCCGGCGCGTATAGCCGCGGAGTAGCCGCCGGGGCCACTTCCAATCACAATCAGATCGTAAGCCACTTTTTTTATTCTACATACGTCACCGGCCGGCGGGCCGGTGCGTCTACCATGAAAGATATGAAACGGCTGCTATTAATTCTGATGCTGGGCGCGGTGTGCGGATTCGCGCAAACCGGCCCGGCGCAGAAAAAGGCCACAACCAGCGCCTCGAAAGCTCCCGCTGCCCGATGGCCTATCGAGAGCCTGCGCGTGGAAGGCACGCACTCCTATACTCCCGAGCAGGTGCTGGCCGTGGCCGGGGTGAAAGTGGGACAAATGGCCGGGCGGCCGGAATTCGACGCGGCCCGCGACCGCCTGGTAGCGTGCGGGGCGTTCGAAACGGTTGGCTACAAATTCACCCCATCCGCGACCGGGAAAGGATACGCGGCGGTTTTCCAGGTGACCGAAGTGGAGCAGGTCTACCCGGTGGAATTCGAGGATCTGCACGTTTCCGAATTGGAGCTGCGCGGCGTGCTGAAATCCAAAGACCCGCTCTTCACCGCCGGCAAACTGCCCGCCACGCAGCCCGTTCTGGACCGGTACGTGAAATGGGTGCAGGAGTTCCTGGCGGCCAAAGGCCAACCGGAAAAGATAATGGGATCGGTGACGCCGCTTTCGCCCAACGAATTTGCGATTGTCTTCCGGCCGTCGCGTCCTCTGCCCGCGGTGGCGTTAGTGACCTTCCGCGGCAACGGCGTGATTCCGCAGAACGTACTGCACGATGCGGTCGCCGGCGCCGCCATCGGCATGCCTTACACCGAGGATCGCTTTCGCGAAGTGCTCTACAGCTCCATCCGTCCGCTCTATGAGGGGCGCGGGCGTGTTCGAGTGCGGTTTCCCGAGATTCGCACCGAGCCCGATAAAAACGTCAAGGGGCTGCACGTCTTCGTGACCGTGGAAGAGGGCCAAAGCTACACGCTGGGCAAGATCGGCGTGGATGGACCCACGCCGCTCGATCCCTTCACCCTGCTGAAGGCCGGCGATTTCAAAAGCGGAGACGTGGCCAACTACGACAAAGTCAACGACGGCCTGGAGAAGATGCGCAAAATGGTGTGGCACGCCGGCTTCCTGGAAGCCAAGGTGACGGCCGACAAGCACATCGATGACGGCGAACAAAAGGTCGATCTGACGGTGCGCGTGGACTCCGGGCCGCAATTCACGATGGGAAGGTTGACCATTGCGGGACTCGATTTGGAAGGCGAAGCGGAGATCAAGCGCATCTGGACGCTGAAGGAAGGCAAGCCGTTCAACCCCGAGTATCCGGACTTCTTCCTGAACAGCGTGAAGCAGCAGGGCCTGTTCGACAACCTGGCCAACACCCACGCGGACGTCAAGCTCGATAACAAGAACCACGTGGCGGATGTGACGCTGCGCTTTGCCGGCGGAAAACCGGAAGCGAAGCCGGGACGCGGCGGACGCGGACGCGGCCTGTATTTTTAAACCGGGGACAGACGGAACGTTTCCGAATTTCGCGCGTTGTGGGGAATTGGATAACGTCCCGTCTGTCCCCGGTTTAAGGCGCTTACGCCGCGGCGACGGCCTCTTTCACGGCTTCTACTTCGAGCGCGATCTCCACCTTATCGCCCACCACAACTCCGCCGCCTTCGAGCGGCATGTTGAAAGTGAGTCCGAAATCTCTGTTGCGATCCACGGCGGTCTTGGCGGAAAAACCCATGCGTTCGCCACCCCACGGATCCTTGCAGCGCCCCAGGGATTCGACCGCGAGCACCACCGCCTTTGTCACGCCGCGGATCGTCAGATGGCCGGTAACCTTGTATTCTTCCCCGCTTACTCTTTCGACTTTAGTGCCGTGGAACGTAATCACCGGGTTGTGAGCGGCATCGAGGAAATCGGCCGAGCGCAGATGGTCGTCGCGCTGCGGCTCTTTGGTATCGATGCTGGCGGCTTCGATCGTAACCTCCACTTGGGCGCCGGCGGGGTTGGCCTCATCCACCAACAGCACGCCAGTCCATTTGTTGAAATGGCCCTTGACTTTAGAGATCATCAGGTGCCGTACGGAAAATTCGATGTGGGAGTGAACCGGGTCGATATTCCACTTTTCTTGAGCCATTATGATATTGCTCCCTCCTTGGTATAATAAGCATACCATGCCAAGGGGCAAGAATCACGGCGGTACCGTTCACAATGCCACCAACTGCCCCATGACGCGGCTGATGTCCGTCATCGCGTCGAAATGGGCCATGCCGGTTTTGTACAACCTGTTGCGGGCGCCGGAGCCGCTGCGCTTCGGCGTGCTGCGGAAAGCCATCGGCAGAGTCACGCAGCGGGAGCTTTCGCTCACATTGAAGCGGTTCGAAGAGATCGGCGTGGTGCGGCGGAGAGTCTACCCCGAGGTGCCGCCGCGCGTCGAGTACCGGCTGACGCGGCTGGGCCGTTCGCTCGAGAAACCGATTCTGGCGTTGGGGCAATGGTCCGAACGGCACGCCGATGAGCTGACTGCCGGAGCAACCAGGACAGCGCAACTGAAAGCCGCGCGAACGGCAAAGTAACGCTATTTGGCCGCCGCTGGCGCGGCCTTTTCCAGGCTCGCGATCACATCATCCACCCATTTGTCCTCGCCGTTTCCGAAGCCGATGCGCTCGCTCCGCAACATGCCGCTCGAATCCACGATCCAGTTGCGCGGGATACTCACCTCGTTGAGGAACTTGTCGACGTACTCCTTGGCCGAGACCACCGGAAAGGTGTACTTGTGTTCCGTGAGGAAAGGCGCGATCATGCCGGGGTTGTCATCCATATTAAACGTCACCACCTGGATATCTTTCCGCTCGCGGACTTTCTCAAAGACCTTTTCCAGGTAAGGCAGTTCCTCGCGGCATGGGCCGCACCAGGTTGCCCACAGGTTGACCAGTGTGGCTTTGCCGGTGAAGGAATCGAGGTTCCATTTCCTGCCCCGCATGTCGGCGAAGTGGAACTCGGGCAGCGGCTTGTTAATCTGGGTCCAAGACTGAGCGGTACTGACGACGGCGGGGTGGACAGCGGGCACGGACGGGGCGGGGTTACCGGCGGCCGGCGACATCCACTCATCGAAAGCGCCGTCGCTGCCGCCCAGATCTTTCCAGAGGCTCCGCGCTTGCCACGTGTAGTAGGACTGCCCGCCACTCTGGGGCTGGAGAGGCGGATTCGAAATTTCGGCGTCGCGCAAGTAAACCAGGGCGTCGAGTTTGCGGTTTTCGGCCTGCGCCAGTTTCACCATGGCGTCCCAATACGGGCGGTCCCACATCTGGTGCTGGCGCTTATCATTGTCGGAAGCGTCGTCCGGTGGACGGTTCTCCCGCAGAGACGCTCCCCATTGCGCCAGCAGCTTGCGGGCATCGTCATACCGCCGGAGCTTGATGTAAGCGGAGGCCGCGGTCTGCCATGCGGACCATTTGCCGCTGAGTCGAGACATCCTGGCCGCGAATGAAGGCAGCGGATAGAGATCGTTAGCCGCGGGATCGTGTACATCGTTCAGCCCCTTTTCGAGGAGCCCGGGAAGCTGAGCGTATCGCATGTTCACGGAGGAATAGAATCCTGCAATTTGCACGTAGGGCGACGGGCCGGAAGGATGTGCTTCGTAGGCTTTGAGCCATTCTTCGGCGGCCGCAACCCGATCTTCGAGCGCGGCATCCGGATCGGCCCGCAATGCGTTGAACCGCTCCATGTGCGCATACGCATCTTCGGGCCATTGACGAATCCACTCGGCTGTCTGTGACACGTAGGAATCTTGATACTGGCGGTCGTTGGGCTTCATGGGATGCGAAGATCGCCATTGCGAGACGGCTTGTTGGACGGCGCTGCCCGAGGCTGGTCCTGCCGGCCAATGCGTATCCACCCACTTGGTGCCCTGGGCATCGCCCAGCAGCTTGTATGCTTCCGCGATCTCGCCATGCGCTTCTGGATATTTGTCCATGTCCAGCGCGCGGAGCCGCGCCACATCCTTGCGGATACCCTCGCGAACCGGATGCTGCTCCGCCAGCGGAGTCGCCTTGAATTCCAACGTCCAAAGGATGCTGTAGGGCGGAAGCGTATCGCCGGTGAAAGGACGATCGGCCAGCGTGCGCAAACGAATGGCGCTCTCGCGGATGAACTCCGCGTCGGCTGTGCGCGCAACATAGTTGTAACCGCGGGTCGATGTGGGACAGGCCTTCCAGTATGCCTCCAGGTTGGACCGCACTTTGGCGGCATCCGAAAACGCGCGTGAGTCGTAAATGTAAGCCAATTGCAGAAGCGCGGGCGGGTAGTTCGGCTGCAGTTCCAGCGCGCGGCCGAGAACCTCGATGGCCTCCGGCGTGGTAGTGCCGGTGAGCGCGCGCGCGTAGAGCGCGACGTATAAGGGATCTTCCGGATGGGCGTCGCGCAGGGCACGGTATTCGTCGCGCACCGCGGCTGGGTAGACCATCCCCTCCTCGTTCACGTTCTGGTAATGTTCGTGGGCGAAGTAATCGGACGGGAATTTCTCGCGAAGCTCGCGGGCCATCGCAAGGCGTTCTTCGCCGTTCTTGCCGGCGCTATCGTGCAGGGCCTCTTGCAGCGCGGGAGCGGGTTCGCAGGGCTGCGGCCAGGCGGGAAGCCCGGCCAGAAAGACCAACAGGAAACCGTAGCGGGCCATAACAACCTCAATCTCCCTGACGTATGTCGCGCCGAAAAGGTTGAGACTGAATGCAGCTATCATAGTGCTGATTCTCTTGCTAGCCTATGCGACAAAACGAACCGCGGGAACGGAGGACATCGAAGAGTAAGATGATCCTCCTCGGCGCCACGCTGATGGCGGGCCAGGCGTTTGCGGGCCAGTCGATCGATCTGAGCGGAACCTGGATGATGAAGGATGCCACGCCCGGCATCGGAACCGCCAAAAAGTTTCAGCTCCTGAGAAACGCTCCGGCCGGCGCTCTTCCCATTAAGGTTCCGGGAACGGTGCGGACGGCACTGCTCGAAGCCGGGGAAATCCCCGATCCCTATTTCGGATACGACAACGAGAAATCCCTGTGGGTCGAACAGAAGGAATGGTGGTTTTTCAAGACGTTTCGCATTGAGCCGAACCTCAAGGGGCGGTACATCGACCTGGAGTTCGAGGGCGCTTCGTTTCAAGGCGAGGTTTGGCTCAATGGCCAACAGGTCGGCGAGCTAAAGGGCATGCTCAATCCGCGCGCCTTCGATGTGACGCGGACCCTGCGCTACGGGCAGGAAAACACGCTGGTAGTTCGCCTGGAAGCCACTCCGGATGCGCGCTTCAGCGAAACCGCCCGCGGCCTGACCTGGATGACCGCCCGCGACCAACTCTATTCCATCGCGCAGTGCATGTATGGCTGGGACTGGGGTCCGCACGGCTTCCCGATCGGTCTGTGGAGGCCCGTGAAGCTTCGCGTTTCGGGGCCCGTGCGCCTGGAGCATCCCGCTATCCGAACGCGTGTTCCCTCGAACGACGCGGCGCAGTGCGAGATCGCGCTCGACGTACGGAATCTCTCGGACCAGGCGCGTAAAAGCACGGTCCACGGCGCGCTGGTCGAGAAGGATACCGGCAAAGTCGCGGCGGAATTCCGTCAGAATTACGAGTTGGCGCCGCGCGAGACGCGGACTCTCCATTTCCAGGTCCCCGTAAAGCAGCCGCGGCTGTGGTGGCCGAACGGCATGGGCAAGCAGAACCTCTATCTGTTGCGCGCGACGGTCTCCGACGGCCTCGCGGAATCCGAATCGCTGACTACGCAATTCGGCATCCGCGAGTTGAAGCTGGTGGAGAACGATCGCGTGGACGAGTTTGTGAAAACCATGCAGGAGCACCTGGGCGACGCCCACCATCTGGGCAACGTAGCGGCCTCCTATCCCTGGACCTTCCAGGTGAACGGAAAGAAGATGTTCGCCAAGGGGGGCAATTGGATTCCGGTCGATCAGTTGCTTCGCCTGGATCGCGACCGTTACGCCCGCCTGCTCACGCTGGTGCGGGACAGCCACTTCAACCTGCTGCGCGTGTGGGGCGGCGGGCTATACGAGACCGACGATTTCTACGAGCTGTGCGACGAGTACGGCATTTTGGCCTGGCAGGAATTTCTGAGCAACCGCAGCTTCTCGAAGATCGATCGCGAGAATTTCCTGGAGGGCGCCGCATCGGCGGTGTTGCGCATCCGCAACCACCCCAGTCTCACGTTCTGGTGCGGCGGCAACGAGTTCGATCCGGACGATCAGGGCAGCAAGGCCGTCATCGATGCGCTGGGTGAGCTGCTGCACAAGCTCGATCCCGGCCGCGATTTTCATCGCGCCTCGCCTTACATGGGCGACGACCACTATTGGGGCGTCTGGCACGTGCTGCAGCCCTACACCGCATACCGTGTTCTGCGGCCCTTCCGCAGCGAAGCGGGCATAAACGCGCCGCCCAATCTGGAAGACTATCTCAAGTTCACTCCGGAAGAGAAGCGCTGGCCGCTCGACGCCACCTACATCGAATACCATGGCGAATACCAGACCCGCTTCGTGCACCTGCGCAAGCTCGAGCGCTATGCCGACGAGTTCGGCGAATCCAAGAACCTCGAAACGTTCATCCGCAACGGCCAGCTCTACCAGGCGCTGGGCAATGAGTTCAACATGGAATACTGCCGCTCGAACAAGTTCCGCAACAGCGGCTTCCTGGTCTGGCAGTTCAACGATATCTGGCCCGCCATTTCCTGGGCCACCGTGGATTGGTATGGCACGCCGAAGCCCGCTTACTATTACATGAAACGCGCCTCGCGCCCGGTCCACATTGCCGCGGATTTCGAGCGCTACTTATGGAAACCCGGCGAAACCTTCGCCGCGGACATCCATCTGCTGAACGATACCGAGGCGCCGGTGGATCAAGCCGTCTACACGGCGCGCTTGCTGGACCTGGAAGGACGAATCCTGGCCGAACAAAAGGGGCCGGCTAAGTGCGAGCCGAACGAATCTCGCAAGATCGGCCGCATCGAGTACCGGATTCCGGAACAGCTTCCGGGACGCGCGTTCTTCGTTTCCGTGGAACTGAAACAGGCGGATGGAAACAAAATCTCCGATCTGCTGTATCCCATCGCTGTAAGCAACGACGTCATGAATTTCAAGGGCATCTTCGCCCAGGATGCGATGGCGCCTTCGGCCGTGGCGGCGGATTTCCCGCGCTCCGGCCTGAAGCTGGATGCCAACGGGAACGGGAGCTTCGCCTTGCGGCTTTCGAATCCCACCGGGAAGCTCGGCTTCTTCATCCGCGTGCGCATGCTCGAGGAATCCGCGACCCTGCGCACGTCATACAGCGACAACTACATCTCACTTCTTCCTAGCGAATCGAAGACCGTGGACGTGCGCGTGGAAAACAAAGCAGCCGCGCCGGCCAGCCTTCATTTCGAGGTTTCCGGCTGGAACTCGCCGGCGCGGGAATTAGAACTGAGCGTGTTGAAATAGCAGCTCAGGCGCTGACTTTCTCACCGGCCAATTGCCGCAGCACGTACGGCAGAATGCCGCCGCTGCGGTAATATTCCACCTCCTGCGGCGTATCCACGCGGACGGTCACCGCAAACGTTTTGGCGGACCCATCGTCCGCCACGGCGCGCACGGTTGCGCGTCTGCCGCCGCCATTCAGTGAGGCCGCTATGCCCTCAATCTGGTATGTCTCCTTACCGGTCAGCTTGAGACTGGCGGCGCTTTCGCCCGTTTGGAATTCGAGCGGCAGCACGCCCATACCCACCAGATTGCTGCGATGGATGCGCTCGAAACTCTCCGCGATCGCCGCGCGGACGCCCAGCAGCATGACGCCCTTGGCCGCCCAATCGCGCGATGAGCCGGACCCGTATTCCTTCCCGGCCAGAATCACGAGCGGCACGCGCTCGTGCTGGTATCTGGTGGCGGCGTCGTAGATGGACATCTTCTCGCCATCGGGCAAGTGGACGGTCCAACCGCCTTCCGTGCCGGGCGCGAGCTGATTGCGCAAACGGATGTTCGCCAAGGTCCCGCGCACCATGACTTCATGGTTTCCGCGGCGCGCGCCATACGAATTGAAGTCCTTGGGCGCGACGCCTTGCGCGATCAGATACCGGCCGGCGGGGCTGTCCTGGGGAATCGAGCCGGCGGGCGAAATGTGATCGGTGGTTACGGAATCGCCCAATAGCGCCAGCACGCGCAGGCCGCGCAGATCGCCAATGGAAGCCGCCGGGTCCGCCAGGCGGTCGAAGTACGGCGGCTTCTTGATGTAAGTGGACTGCTCGTCCCATTGGTAGGTCCCGCCCGCCGGAATGGGCAGCGACTGCCAATTGGCATCGCCATCGAAGACATGAGCGTACTCGTGCTGGAACATGTCGCGCTTGATCGCGGCGCGCACCGTTCGCTTCACTTCTTCATTGGAAGGCCAGATATCGCGCAGGTAGACGGGGCGGCCGTAACCGTCGTGGCCGAGCGGATCGTGCGTGAGATCGATATCCATGGTTCCGGCCAGGGCGTAGGCCACCACCAGCGGCGGCGAGGCCAGGTAATTGGCTTTCACCAGCGGATTGATACGCCCTTCGAAGTTGCGGTTACCGCTCAATACCGCCGCCACCACCAGGTTTTCTTTCTGCACGGCTTCGGCGACGGGTTCCGGCAACGGCCCGCTGTTGCCGATGCAGGTCGTGCAGCCGAAGCCCACCAGGTGGAACTTGAGCCGTTCCAGGTAGGGCAAAAGGCCGGCCTCGCGGTAGTAATCCATCACCACTTTCGAGCCAGGCGCCAGACTGGTTTTGACCCACGGTTTCACATCCAGCCCGCGTTCCACCGCCTTCTTTGCCACCAGGCCGGCGGCCAGCATCACCGAAGGATTGGATGTGTTGGTGCAGCTCGTGATGGCGGCAATCACGACCACGCCGTTTTCGAGCGTAACCGTTTCGCCATCGATTTCGGCTTCCGCTCGCTTGCGGTCATTGCCGAACGCCGCGTGGAAATTCTTCTTCACGTCGGGCAGTTCGACGCGATCCTGCGGGCGCTTGGGCCCGGCCATGGAGGGCGTAACGGCCGCCAGATCCAGTTCCAGGGTATCGGCGTAAACCGGGTCCGGCGTTTCGTCGGTGCGGAACAGGCCCTGCGCCTTGGTATACGCTTCCACCAGCGCAATCAACTCGGGTTCACGGTTGCTGAACTTGAGGTAATCGAGCGTCTCCCGATCCACCGGAAAGAACCCCATGGTGGCCCCGTATTCGGGCGCCATGTTGGCCACGGTGGCGCGGTCCGCCAGCGAAAGCGCGGTCAGGCCGGTTCCATAGAACTCCACGAACTTGCCCACTACGCCCTTCTTGCGCAGCATTTGGGTAACGGTCAAAACGAGGTCGGTAGCGGTGCACCCCTCGGGAAGCTTGCCGTGCAGTTTGAACCCGACCACCGGAGGCAGCAGCATGGAAATCGGCTGGCCCAGCATGCACGCTTCGGCTTCGATCCCTCCCACGCCCCAGCCTAGAACGCCCAGCCCGTTGATCATGGTGGTGTGCGAATCCGTGCCCACCAACGAATCGGGATAAGCCTGGCCATCGGCGCGGAACACCACCGAGGCCAGGTATTCGAGGTTGATCTGATGGACGATGCCGGTATCGGGCGGCACCACGCGGAAGTTGCGGAACGCCGTCTGGCCCCACCGCAGCAGCATGTAGCGCTCGCGATTGCGCTGAAATTCGAGGAGCGCGTTGGCGTCGAAGGCGTCGGCGGAGCCGAAGCGATCCACCTGCACCGAGTGATCGATCACCAGGTCGGCGGGCATCAGCGGATTGGCGCGATTGGGATCGGCGCCGAGCGCGGCGAGCGCGTCGCGCATGGCGGCCAGGTCAACCACCGCGGGCACGCCGGTGAAATCCTGCAGCAGCACCCGCGCCGGCATGAAGCTGATTTCTTTTGCGCCGGCGCCCGATCGGCCGCGCGCCACATATTCGATATCGGCCGCGGTCACACGACGGCCATCTTCGTTTCGCAGCAGGTTTTCGAGGAGAATCTTGATGGAAAACGGCAGACGAGCGATGTTGCCGACACCCTTTTCATCCAGTGCGGAGAGGCGGAAGTATTGGTATTCGAGATTGTCCGCGCGCAGCTTGGCCGCGGCGCCAAAGGTGTTTTTCGACATTACTTCGATTATAGGGCAGCAGAATCGGACGGCCCGCTCCCGCTGCCGCGCCGGGACTATTGCAGCAACTTCTCCAGCCGCGAGCCGGAACGCACGATGGTCTGATTGCGCTCGGGTCCGGTGGAGATGGAGCCGATTTCCACGCCCGTCTGGCTTTCGAGAAACGCCAGGTAATCCCTGGCCGCGGCCGGCAACTGCTCGTACGAGGTGAGTCCGAACGTGGCGGACTTCCAACCGGGCAGGCACTCGTAGACCGGTTCCACCTTTTCCATATCCGCCACCAGCGGCGGCATTTCGGCAATCTCCGTGCCGCTGCAACGGTAGCCCACGCAGACCTGGATCGCATCGAATTCGTCCAGCACGTCGAGCTTGGTCACCACCAGGCTGTCGAATCCGTTGATGGTGGCGGTGTAGCGCAGCAGGGGTGCGTCGAACCAGCCGCAGCGGCGCGGGCGGCCGGTTACCGCGCCGAATTCGTTGCCGCGCCTGCGAATCTGCTCGCCCGCGCCATCCCGCGCTTCAGTTGGAAACGGCCCGCCGCCCACGCGCGTGATGTAAGCTTTGGAAACGCCGACCACCCCATCGATGCGAGTCGGTGGCACGCCCGTGCCGGTCGACGCGCCGCCGGCGCTGGCGCTCGACGAAGTGACGAAGGGGTACGTGCCATGATCGATATCCAGCATGGTGCCCTGCGCGCCTTCGAACAGGACCCGCTTGCCGGAGCGGATGGCCTGATTGAGCAGCAGCGCGGTGTCGCACACCATGGGGCGGATGCGCTCGGCGAAAGCTTCATATTCGTCGCGGGTGCGCGTCAAATCGAGCTCTTCATAGATACCGAACGTCTTGGCAATGGCGACCTTCTCTTCCATGAGGCCATCGAAGAGCGGGCGGAACACTTCACGGTGGAGCAGGTCGGCGATGCGGATTCCGCGGCGGGCTATTTTGTCTTCGTAGCACGGTCCAATGCCGCGCGACGTGGTGCCGATCGAAATCCGCCCCGGGCGCGCCTCGGAAAGCCGCTCCATCATGCGGTGGGCGGGAAAAAGTACGTGCGCGCGGTTGCTAATGGCGAGATTGCCTTTGACATCCAAGCCGCTCGATTCGAGCGTCTCGATTTCCGCCAGCAGCGCCGCCGGATCGAGAACCAGTCCGTTGCCTATGACCGCCTTCTTGCCGGGCCGCAGAATGCCGCTGGGTATCAGCTTGAGAACGAATTTCTTGTCGCCGATAAATACGGTATGGCCGGCGTTGTGCCCGCCCTGATACCGCGCCACGATATCGAAGCGCTCGGAGAAGAGATCGACAATCTTGCCCTTGCCCTCGTCACCCCATTGGGAACCCAAGATGATAATGTTGCTCATTTGACCGAATCCATTATATTAGCGTACGCACGGAGCCGGACGTGGCCTGTTGAATTTGCATACCGTGACTTCTGTTTTTCCCGTGCCGCTCCTCGGATAACCGGACCCCACCTCAGCATTTTCTAATCGAACAATGAGCCTGGAGAGGAAGAAATCCGCCGCCAGGCCTCCTTTTCTGTTTTTGGTCAAAAACAAGAACCCGTCGCGGCGGTGGGAATGTGGGAATCGCGCAGCGATTTCCAAGGGCTGTGGGCGCGGAGGGAAACCTGCTTTTGGT